>Ga0206907_1020_pt1 | contig 25704 bp, 23 predicted proteins | sample Alteio_BWOrgHeat_80_FD_152951 | JGI IMG/M metagenome (GOLD analysis project Ga0206907, IMG submission 152951) | Enriched cells from forest soil in Barre Woods Harvard Forest LTER site, Petersham, Massachusetts, United States -... | ecosystem: Environmental > Terrestrial > Soil > Temperate forest >...
ATCCCGGCAGCTCGCCGTTGCCGCTGGACGGCGTCATCCAAGGCGCCGACGCGAATACCAAGCTCCTCGGCCTTGAGCCTTCGCTCCTGCTCGTAATCGAGCGGATCGAGCCGCGAGAGCCGGACAATCTCGCCTTCGCGCGACAGCACAGCGAGGTTCTGGGCGGTGCCGATCAACTCCGTCAATCCGGCAAGACCGTCGCGTTGCAGGGTCGAGTTGACATCCTGGCCGCGCGGGGTCTCGGTCACGCGAACCGCTGCACCCTGGAAAATGAGATGGTCGACGCCGGCGGTTAGTGCCTTGTTTGCGGGGGAGCCCGGCTCATCACCGTCGCGGATGACGACGACCCGCTCGCCGTTCTTCACCGACAGGTGCCGCATTGTCCCAATGCCGGGCAGTCCAATCAGATTCCAGGGGCGGTTCATACCGGCCACCGACAGAAAGTCTTCGAGGCCTTCACAAATGACGGTGTCGGCCGACATGTCGGTGACGCCCGTTAGCCCGGGCAACGCGAAGACCGCGTCCGGCGCCTTCTCGAGATTGAACCGGCGCCGGATTGGGCTCACCAAACTTTTTTGACCATCGGCACCGAGATACCCGAGCTGGACCCCGACCACGCGGCCGTGCGAGGTGAGGACTCCGGCGATCGCGCTCTCGCCGGTCCGGGCGAATGGCAAAAACTTCACCGGAAGATTGGAAAGGTCCTCGATGTTGATACCGCGCGACCGCGCATAACTGATGGCTTGCGTACCAGCCGGCTCCACCAATTTGTCCAAGATCTCCTGCGCTATGGCCGCGCTCTCGATCGCTGCATCGTCACCCTCGGTAATGCCGCCGCCAGTGCCAGCATTTGATTTCAGCCAAGCGTCACCCCAGGCCGACGCCTCCTTGTAGTCGCAACCCTTCAACAGCCTAATGAGCGAGATCGCCGACAACCCGCCTTTGCCGGCGCTGTGATGGTACCAGGCGCCGGTACGCGTGTTGACACTGAGCCCGCCCTGTCCGAGCGCCCGGCGCTCGTCGCCTTCCTGGCGCCATTGGACACCTTCGACGATCGCGTCGACGATCTCGCAAATCCAGGTGTTGAGGCGCTCCTCATCAGCCGCGTTCATGGGGATTTTTCCAGGTAGAGACAAAAAGAGCGGCATCCGTCACCGGTGCCGCCCGTTTGTCGTTAGTAAACAATTTTGTCGTCGAGGTCGTCTTCCAGAGCCGTGCGCGGCTTCCCCGTCTGCTTGGCGCGCTTGCCCGCGTACGCGTTGCGATGTTTGCGCTCGCGTGGTGCGGCCAGTGGCACACCCCGGACCGCCAACAGAGCTTCGCCCGAAGGCTTGACCGCAGGCGCCGGCTCCTCAAGACCCGGACCCTGCCGCGGTTCCGGTGCCAGCGGCAGTACCGTGCCCTCCGGCTCGTTCCAATCGGTAATGGCGAAAGTCGGGATCCACCAGGTTTGGTTTTTCTTCGCGTTGCGGACCTGTTTGGTGCCAGTGATGATGACGGGCCGGGCGAGGGGGCCTTTATTCCGTGCCTGCCAGCGAATTTCGGTGACCAGGTCTTCGACCTCTCTGAACGCCGAGTCCGCGGGGGTCTCGAAGATCAGCCTAGTGCCGTCCTGCACCCGCACTAGGTCAAGCTGTGCAACCCGGCGCCATGGGTCCAATGGGCCGTCACTGCCAATTGGCCACAGCGCCTGATCGCGGTCGCCGAGCTCATCGCGCTGCGGCGTCGGCTTCAAGGGATCGTCCATGATGTAGCGCGGCTTCTCGCCCTTCGCGATACGCCGCCAGCCGAAGCCAGACCCGCCGATTTCATACTCTAGGCCGATGGGCTCTTCGGTGGCCCCAGGGCCCCATCCGACAAAGAATTTACCTTGCTTGTGGTACAACATGTTGATGGGCCGCGTAGTTACCCCAGCGGGATGCACCGGCAGCCGGAACTGGTTTAGGATGGTAGTCGGGAGCTTGTCTGACATCGAGAAGTCCCTCTGGTTTTGGAGTTGAAGAGTGGTGCCTGGGTTAGGCTCGACCGCCGACGCTTCGCCGAACGTCGAAGCTGGCTTTTGCGATGTTTTGATGGTGCTCATGGCATTCTCTTATGCGAACTGCGCCGGTGCCGCCGGCGCGCGGTCTTTAGGCGGTGGGGTTGTGGGCCTCGCCGCCTAACTCTTCGGTCACGGTGTAGCGCTTGCGTCACTAAGGAGACGAGCGATCACTCGCTCAAGCGATCGACCGGTGATCAGCGACTTCGCCCCAAGTTTTACTAATGCGAGGTCGCCGCTAGCGATTAGGCGGTACACGGTGGCGCGGCTAACGCGGAGGAGATCGCCAGTTTCGCGGATCGTGTTGAATGGCTGAACGGGGCTACCGGCTGCACCCTCGGCTGAGCGGCCGACACCGTGACCAATGCCACCAGATGGTATCGACATGTAGGAGCCCGTCTCCGTCGACGCCCGACCTCCGCGGTCGGACAATACGGACGCTGCGGCACCCCGACACGGCGTGGTGCAGTTAGCGACGGACAGGACAAATAAGCTTCGCTCGGCGTTCCGTCCAAATAGAACTGTGCTTGGCCGGGGACTTTATCGAGGGATTTTCGCCAGATCGAAAACGCGGCTCCAGAGCTGACAATTGTAGCGAGATCGAACAGCGGCGCTCGGAGCAGTTTGCATGTTCGATTAGTTACGCGGTAGGTGCTCGCCTCTTTTCAGTTTGACCTGATCCGGACGGCGGTCCCACGCGGCCGCGGCCTCCCTGGCCGTAGCCCCCGTGGCTTCACAACAGGCCTCGATGATCCTGGGGCCTACGTACTTACGCGGCGGCGGTGAATGCTCCTCCATCCATTGGTCGAGTTCAGCCTCTGTCGGGCGCAACATCTCCCTGAGCGCCGCGCCCAGAACTTTGTAACCTGCCTCAGTTAGATAGGGATTTCGCCACAGGTCTGTACGGTCGCCCGTCCATAGGTCATGTGGATTTCGAGTGGTCCAATCGATGACCCATTCTCCGAGATGAACTCCTGAGACGAAGTTGAGGTTGCGCCCGATGGGCTCTACCTTAACGGCAGCCCCTTGCCCGGACACGCGCACCTGTAATTCAAGGCCTCCATCTTGCCACAGCCGATCGATGAGATCGGTGAGGTGGAATATGGCCATCGGGTGTAACTGCGCTTGCATGCCTTCGGTGACTGGCACGCGGATTTGGCTACTTTGGCGGTACATAAGCGTCCTTAGTGCGCGGGAGGCACGCAGCCGCGCCCGCTGGTCTGCGGCATCGGGTTCATATTTGCCGCCCAACCGCCGAACCATCCGCAGCATCAGGAGTGCATCAAAAACCGGATCTGTCACAGACCTACGACCAGCTCTAATCTCCTCCAGGATTGCCAGCAGATGGCGCTTCACGTCTTGATCCGATGTGCCAATCAGATCGCGCCAGACAGGCCCCACGGGCGTGACCAACCGGTTCAGAAGCGCGGCGGGGAATTCATTGCAGATGCTCCGGATCGCATCTCCGACAAGCATGTACGCTGGCATGCAGTCCTCGGTCCAATGGCTGGGAATTCGAAGGTTGAGCAACAGCGCGTAACCCGCGGAACGGACGCCGGGTGACTAATTACCCGGCGCGCAGGACAATCACCTCGCCAGGTAGCCCAATACAAAATTTTGCCCAATCCGCCATTAGCTGTCGCCGCTTTTCAAAGAGATCGCCACGCCGATAGGCAGCCTCGACCCGGTTTTCGATTGTATGGGCCAGCGCCATCTCGACGACCTCGCGCGGATACCCAGTTCGCTCAGCCGCCCAATCGGAAAAGGTCGAGCGGAAGCCGTGCACAGTTAGGTCATCGCACTTCATCCGACGCAATAGCATCAGCATAACCATGTTCGACATCGGCAGCGCGCGGCGAAGGCCGGGAAAGATGGGCGCGGTCGGCGCTGCTGCACCGTTGTCCAACAACGCGAGGGGCTGGACGATATCGAGGACAGCCAGGGCCGCGTTCGATAACGGCACTTTATGTTGGCGGCCCGCCTTCATCCGCTCGGCGGGGATCGTCCAAACCGCAGCGACGGTGTCGACCTCGGACCACGTTGCGCCCAGCACCTCGGCGGTCCGCGCGGCCGTGAGGATCGCAAATTCCAATGCCCGCGCCGCCATGCCCGACCGAGCATGGAGGTCGACCATAAACCGCGGCAACTTATCGTAAGGCAGGGCAGCATGATGCTGCACCTTGCGCACCCTGGCGCGCGCCGGGAGCGAATGGGCAAGACCGCCCTTCCATTGCGCCGGGTTCGGCCCTTGCCGCAAGCCCTGATGTGTGGCGGCGTCGAGTATTGCCTCAATACGGCCGCGTACCCGTCCAGCTGTTTCCGGCTTCGCGCTCCAAATAGGGTCCAGCACCTGAACGATAAGCCCCGCGTCGATGTCGGCGACAGGCAGATCGGCAAGGAGAGGATAGGCGTAGGTCGCGAGCGTGTTCCGCCACTGCATGCGATGTTTTGGGTTGCGCCACGCGGCCTCGTGGCGGGCAATAAATTCCCCCGCAACTTGCTTGAAGGTCCGGCTTTTGACCGCCGCGAGCCGGTGCGCTTGGCGCTGCGCCTGCTTCTCGTTGATCGGATCGATACCCTCCCGACACAGCTTGCGATGCTCGGCAGCCTTTATACGGGCGTCAGCGAGCGACAGACCGGGATAGGACCCAAGACCCATATCGCGACGCTTGCCGTCGAGCTGAAACCGAAAGACCCACGACTTGCCGCCGGTGGGGGTAACGCGCAGATACAGCCCGTCCCCGTCGTGCAGCACTGTCGGGCCCTTAGCCTTGGCAACCTGGACCGCAGTAAGCTTTGCCATGTCACGCTCTGAGAGACCTGTGGGGGAGCGAATCAAATCCCCCACTTCATCCCCCAATGTAAATGAGATAGCCTGAGCTGTCCAGATACAGACGGACACATCCCTCGACAAAAAGAGCAAGTTTTCTGCCACTTCCTTGACAGCCTGAGATAAGCTAAAACAGGACAATGGCGGATGGGGTGTCTGTCGAACAGCCGTTCGCTAACGTCCGTAATCGTCTGAGATAACGTCGTTATATCTATCCTATGTATCTTGACGCATTCGCCCTCATTCGCCAATATCCGCCCGCTATGTATGTGATTAGATATGTGTAAAATTTGGGGGCATAGGTGGGCGGACGGAGCGGGAATCGAACTTTGACTGCCTTGAAGGTGGCGGCGCTCGCGAAGACGACAAAGCGGAAATATTACGCAGACGGCGGTAGCCGGGGCCTATATTTGGCGGTCAGCCCCGGCGGCGCGAGTTGGGCGTTCCGGTTCCGCGAAGCCGGGAAGCTGCGGGAAATGGGCCTAGGCCCGTTGGACACGATCAGCCTTGCCGAGGCGCGCGAGAAAGCGCTGGAAGCACGAAAACTTCGCCTTGATGGCATCGATCCTATAGCGCGGCGCAAAGAGGCACGGCAGGCGTCAGCACTCGCCGCGGCTAAGGCGATGACCTTCCGCCAGTGCGCCGAGGCGTACATGAAATCGCACAGCCTGACCTGGAAGAACCCAAAACATGCGGCCCAGTGGGCGAACACGTTGACCACGTATGCCTATCCGGTGTTCAGCGATCTGCCTGTTGCGGTGCTCGATACGGCGCTCGTCATGCGCGTCATCGAGCCGCTGTGGTCAACCAAACCCGAGACAGCCAGCAGATTGCGTGGCCGTATCGAGGCGGTGCTGTCCTGGGCGACGGTCAGCGGCTTGCGCAAAGGCGACAACCCCGCCCAATGGCGCGGCCACCTTAGTGAACTATTGCCGGCCGCCTCAAAAGCAAAGGCGGCGGTGCGGGCGACGACAGGCCGCGCGGAACATCACGCTGCTCTGCCATACGCAGAGATCGGCGCGTTCCTGGCCGAGTTGCGACAGCAACAGGGTATCGCGGCCCGCGCGCTGGAATTCGCAATCCTGACGGCGGCACGCACAGGAGAAGTACTTGGCGCTCGCTGGGACGAGATCGACATTGCCGAGAAGCTGTGGACCGTCCCGGCAGATCGCATGAAGGCCGGTAAAGAGCATCGCGTGCCGCTCAGCGATTCCGGGCTGGCGATCATTGAGAAGATGGCGGCGATCCGCTCTTGCGCCTTCGTCTTCTCCGGTGCCGGCGGCGAGCGTCCGATGTCTAACATGGCGCTGTTGATGTGCCTGAGGCGCATGGGGCGCGGCGACGTGACCGCGCACGGGTTCCGCTCGTCGTTCCGCGATTGGGCCGCCGAGCGCACCAACTTTCCATCAGAAGTCGCCGAGATGGCCTTGGCGCACGCTGTCGGCGACAAGGTCGAGGCGGCCTATCGACGTGGTGACCTGTTTGAGAAACGGCGCAGGGTCATGGATGATTGGGCGACGTTCTGCGCCATGCCCACACCCATTGCCGGCAAAGTAGTCGCAATCAGGGCGTAACCCCGCGTCCCGGCTCATATTGTTCAACGAAGCATCGCCGCTGCCTCCTGAGGATGAAGTGGCAATCGAGGCATTGGGGCACGCCTGACTGAGTGCGGTCTGAGTGACGCTCGGCACACGCGTTTCACTGCCCTGACCCGCGACGTGCCCTGAGGCGTTGTCCTACAACTTCTCAGTTGGCATCGACGATTCACAACTTGCGTCACTTGCACTCATTCCGAAGCGTATTCCTATTCCGCCGCCCTCTCACGGCGGTAACAGGGGTTCGAATCCCCTAGGGGACGCCAATTAAATCAGTATCTTAAGAAAGGCCGACACCAGGAGTATCCCGGTTGTGTCCCGGTGGTAGTTCGTTAACCGCCAGAGCTATTGGTCGTCGAGCGGATTCCGCCTGAAGGGTTGGCATTCGAGCACCGCCGCACCCATTCGAGTACCCTCAGCGGGCGATAGTCGGAAATCACCCTCTGTTGAGCGGTCTTTTAGCTTGCATAATTCTCGCGGCTCGCTCCCCGGGAGTAATGTGCGATTTGAGCTGAACGAGGGCGGCCATGAGACCGGTTGGTCAATGCGCTGTCGTGCGTATCCTGCTCTTCCTCGACCTAAGAGCCTGCCTCAAAAGGCCCCATCGTCAATGATCGATTGCCAAGGGCCGCTTTCGAATCCGACATCTGCCGTTCGGCCTCGGCTCCCGAGACGGCTCAATCTGCCCATTTCGGTCATTGCCTACGCCGGCATAGGGGCGCAATTGAACCGGACACGTTCGGAGAACTGTTATGAGCTCGGACGAGACCCGCCGTATCGCCGAGGAACTGACCAGCCGCTTGAAAGCGGGAGCTAGTCCGAACGAACTTGCGGCGCTGTGCAGCGCCGACCTCGACTGGAACATTCCGGGAGATATCGGGGCGCTACCCTGGATCGGGCAGAAGACGGGCCGCAAAGCCTTTGCAGACTTCATCCGCGATACGCGCAATCTCCTTGAACCGCTTGCATTAAAGATCGTTGAGATTTTTGCTAGCGAAGATCGGGCGGTGATTCTCGGTGAACTCGCCTCCAAGGTGAAGCACACTGGTAGGATAGTCGAGACGGCCTTTGCTATCGTCCTCACTGTATCCGCCGGCAAAATCATCGGGTTCATGATGTTGGAGGACAGCTTTGCCGTGTCTCAGGCAGCACGCCGCTAGTTAAAAACACCCGGCCCTTGCTGCGCAGGCCAGCGATAGGAGGAGCCGACTTGCCTCCGTCGAGTCAGAGATCGAGCACGATATCGCCACGGGGCTGCGAGCAGCAGATCAGCACGTTGCCCTCGGCCGGCGGCTCAATCGGGTCGGGTCGATAATCAATGGCGCCAACAACGAGCGCAGTCTCGCAATTGTGGCAGACCCCGGTACGACACGACCAGCGCACGGGCACATCGCACGCCTCGGTAAGTTCGAGGAGGCTCTGGAATGGCGGGGCCCAGCGGACGCTGAGGCCGCTGCGCGCGAAGGACACGAGCGGTCCGGTGCCGGCGGGTCCCGTCGGCAAATGCGGCGCTTTGTGAGGGGCCGAAGAGATACCCGGAGTCATCGACGGACCCGCGCCGAACAATTCGGTGTGAATGCGATCGGCAATCACACCCCAGCCCGCGAGGCCGGCCGGCAAGTCGGTCATGAAGGCGGCTGGGCCGCACAGGTAGAAATCGGCATCGCGGGGCACGCCCAATTCTTGAAGGACGGGGATGCTAAGGCGGCCCGGAGCGTCGAAATCGACACCCGCCCGGTCCTGCGGACCGGGCGAGCTATAGCGGACGTAGCCGTGGGAACGGGGTAATGCCGCGAGGCAGGTGCGCACCTCCTCGGCAAACGGATGCTCGTCATGATCGCGGGCTCCATGTATCCACCAAATCTCCCTCGACGACTTCTCCGCGGCCAACGCATGCAGCATAGCAAGCACGGGGGTCGCGCCGATGCCGGCACTCAGGAGAATGACCGGGCCGGCACCACGCCCCAGCGTGAAGCTGCCTCGTGGCGCGGTCACCTCGATAAGGTCGTCAACCCGAACCTCTTCCGCGATATAGGCCCCGGCCACGCCGTCGGCATTGCGCTTGACGCTCAAACGATAGCGGGCGTCGCTCGGCTCGCCTGAAAGCGAGTAGCTGCGCAGCAGAGGAGGCGCATCGGGCGTCGGCCGCAACCGCAGTACTATAAATTGGCCCGGCAATCCGGCCGTTAGAGGGTGTCCCTCGGTGGACTCCAGCAGTAGCGAGGTCACGCTACTGCTCTCACGGGTCTTGCCCGCGACACGCATTGGGCGGAACCCTGTCCATGCCAGCGGAAGACTGGCCGCTGATCCGAGCCCGGCGTTGCCCGTCGCCGTACCGCTAACCTGCGCCTGTTTGAGCAGCGCTGTGAACGAAGCGTGCCAACCGGGGCTCAACGCAGGAACGCGCAATACCCGCTCCAGCCGCTCAGCCGGATGACCGGGCTTGTACAAGAGCGCATTCACCTCGGCGACGGTCATGGTCCCGGGCCCCTGCGTCACCCGCACGATCTCGTCGCCCGCCGCGACCTCTCCTTCTTCCAAGACACGGAAATAAAAGCCGGGCCGGTCCTGCGCGACCAGCAGCGCGGCCATTTGCGGCTCATATTCATGCGGATACCGATCCGGTAGCAGGTGACACGCGGCTGCGTCACCTCGAACAAGGCGTTGCCGATACGATAATGATCGCCGATGCAGACCTCGTCGTCGGGCAGGCCTTCGACGGTGAAGTTCTCGCCGAACTCACCATAGGTGAAGTCGGTTCGGCCAAGCTGGCTTTGCCAATAGCGGTAGGATTCGATCTGGTAGACGAAGACGGCGCGGTGCTCGCCGCCATGCCCCGCCAGATCGCCCTGGCCGTCGCCGTCGATGTTGAGCCGCCGGACCATCCGCCGGCCCTGCACCGGTTCTTTCCAGATGCCGGTGTGGACCGTCTTGCCCTGCCACACGACGTCGCGCGGCAGCCCGACATTCAGGGATAGTAGGGTCGCCATTTACGGCGCCCCGGGGCGCATGTGCTCGACCACTTCATCGGTCGATAACACGGCATGCGCGAGGAATTGGTAGTTGATCATCGCCGCTTGATAGCCATCGCCCCATTCCGGATGTCGAGGCCCAGCGGTTGCGTCCTTGACCACGGCAACCTCAAAACCTTGTTCGAGGAGGTCGCGCAAATGCGACTCCACGCACATGTTCGCCAACATGCCCCCGAGGAGGATCTTGCTGATCCCGCGTTTGCGCAGTTGCAGCGTCAGATCGTTGGTTTGCGGTCCCCAAACCTTGTGCGGGCTGACGACGATCGTTTTCCCATCTTCGATGTAGGGTTTGAAGCGGTCCAACCAATCAGCGCCCGAGCTCTCGAAACCGGCCAGGCTCAGTGAACCCACGCGAGCGAACGAATGGGTCTTGAACTCGTCGGCCTCCAGCGGTCCGTTGAATTTCCACCCGGAATCCGTTGGATAGAAATAATGCGGTGAGATGAACACCTCATATCCGTTCGCCTTCGCCGCCTTAAAGATGCGTTCCATGTTTTCGACGGTACGGTTCTCGGTGACGCTCGCGCCGACAGCTCCCCAATTCGCGCCCTTTTCACTCAGCACATCATTTTGCGGGTCGATGAAGACGACGGCCGTATCGGATGTCCGAAAGTTCATTTCTTTGCTCCTCATGGGTGCGAGCGGCGCCGAGGATTACAAAGTCGACACTGGTATCGCCCCATTAGCTCTGAATGAATGCGAGAAGATCGGCGTTAATGGTGTCGGCCTCGGTCGTGGGCATACCGTGCGGAAAGCCCTTGTAGGTTTTCAGCGTGCCATTTTTCAGCAGTTTCGCCGATAACGGCCCAGCATCGCTGTAAGGCACGATCTGGTCGTCGTCACCGTGCATCACCAGCACAGGGACTGTGATCTTCTTCAGGTCTTCGGTGAAGTCGGTCTGGGAGAACGCGACGATGCCGTCATAGTGCGCCTTGGCACCGCCCATCATCCCTTGCCGCCACCAATTCCAGATCACGCCCGGCACGGGCTTCGCGCCAGGCCGGTTGTAGCCGTAGAACGGCCCGGCCGGCACATCGTAGTAGAACTGGGCGCGATTGGCGGCGAGCTGCGCCTGAAGCCCGTCGAAAACATCCTTCGGCAGCCCGCCTGGATTGGCCGGTGTCTTCACCATCAACGGCGGCACGGCGCTGATGATCGCCGCTTTCGCCACCCGGCTCTCACCGTGGCGCGCCAGATAGCGCACGACTTCGCCGCCGCCGGTGGAGTGGCCGACATGGACCGCGTCTTTCAAATCGAGATGGGCGGCCAGCGCTGCCAGGTCGTCGGCATAATGATCCATGTCATGGCCATCGCCGGTCTGCGTCGAGCGACCATGGCCGCGCCGGTCATGGGCGATCACCCGAAAGCCCTTACCGAGGAAAAACAGCATCTGCGTGTCCCAATCGTCCGCCGAAAGCGGCCAGCCATGGCTGAACACGATGGGCTGACCCTTGCCCCAATCCTTGTAGAAAATCTCGGTGCCGTCCTTGGTGGTGATCGCAGGCATGACTTGATCCTTTCCACCGGTTGCGGGCTGCTACCCACAGGAGCGTGAGAGGGGGTCTTGCGTGATCGTCTCTGATTTGTCGAATTGGCCGGGAGAGCGCCGCAGGCAACAATGGCCGGCTGCTGGCCCGGTTACAAGGGACCATCGCGGATAGGGCACTGCCGTTCTCTGGCTACTACACGGAGGTCTGCTATCGGCGCAACCTTGCCATCGATACGGGTAGAAGCGAATGACCGATCTTCACACGCTAAACGGACGTTCGTTGTTGCTGTCGCGGTTTTCCGGCCCTGCCCCATAGCGGTCTTGATGACGGGCGGGGCTCCACAGCTCCAAACAGGTCACCTTCTACGACGGTACGGGGTCGAGAAACACATACAGCGCAGCGATCTTTTCATCGCGAACGATGATCACATCCAAGCCTGTGTAGTTGGGCGGTTGGCCGCGCCGTCCCGACCCCCAAACCAGACGCCCGGCATTGTGGAGGGCTTGGGCCTCGCCATGGGGGTATAGACGAAGTCCGGGTGGGTCGAACGGAGATCGCCCGCAAGCTTATCAAGGGCTCCACGCCCGACGAATATTCCGGGCGGCGCATATAGCACGCAGTCCTCGGTGTAGAGTTCCCCGATCGCAGCTTGCGGCGTGCCGCGGCACTCTCGCCAAAGACTTCCTGAAGGTTACGGTGGAGCAGTTCGCGGATACGGTCGGACATAGGGTATCCTTATCGAGGATACTCCATGGTTGCCGCATGACGGGTTCTTACCGCCGCCACGGTCGTGGGAATGGTCGCGTGGGCAGCGTTCAGCGCCGCGTCTCGATATGCGGGGCTGAGCGCAAGCCCTTCGGCGCGGATGATTTCGATTTCGGGGATGCCGAGGAAGGCAAAGACGGCACGCAGATACTTTTCCTGGAAGTCGTTGGCCTCAAACGGCATGCCCCGTGCGTAAAGACCGCCGCGCGACGAAGCGATGATCACAAGCTTGCGACCAGCCAACCCGATCGGCCCGTCCGCGGTATAGCTGAAAGTTTTGCCGGCAATCGCGATGCGGTCGATCCATGCCTTGAGTTGGCTTGGGATGCCAAAGTTGTACATCGGTGCCCCGATGACGACGATATCGGCGGTAAGGAACTCGTCGAGCACGTCGCTGCCACCCTCGTCTACGATCCCGATCGCACCAACAGGCGCATTCGCCGGACGGACGGTTGGCAGGCGCTTGCTGTCGAGGTGCGGAATCGGATTGGCGTCTAAATCGCGCCGGATGACTTCGAGGCCGGGGATTGACGCCTTGAGCGCCTCGACCACTGTCGCCGAGAGTTGGCGCGAAGCCGAGGCAGCGCCGGTAATGCTGGAGTCGATGTGAAGGAGTTTCATGGTCTGCGTCCTTGGTCAGCGTTCGTGACCTGGACGAGATATGAGACCATCGCCATATCGCAAGAACGCAAGCCGATACGACCAGGGCATACCGAGATGACCACACTGACGCCCCACCCGCTGCATACGGACTGTCAGAAGGTCAGCCAGATGCTCGCTCGCCTCGGTGAGAAATGGAGCATGCTCGTCGTGATGTTGCTGCGGGATGGGCCGCGCCGCTTCAACGATATCAAGCGGAATACCGGCGGAATCTCGCAGCAGATGTTGACGCGAACCCTGCGCGGTCTCGAACGGGACGGGATGCTGACCCGAACGATCCACCCGACGAGCCCGCCGCAGGTGGAATATCAACTGACCGAAATGGGTCTCTCACTATCCGCACCGGCTTCGGCGTTTGGTCAGTGGGTGCAAGAGCATCTGGCGGAAATAAATGCAGCGCGAGATCGATTCGATCGGCGCGTCATATTCGAAAAAGCGGCGGAGTAACGACACCGTCCGCGATAGCACGGACATCTAACCTCGATCGGCGGTCATCGACTTTACCGACCGGACAAACCCGAGCGTGCTTAGCCTGGATTAAGATCGAACTGGACATTGCAATGCGAACGCGAAAACGCCGCAATCTCATCGTCGGTTAGATGGGAGGAATCCTTCACCGCTCGTCGACTGCTCGAAAGGACAATCCGATGGCGTCCCCTGTCGTTCTGATCACTGGCGCGCTGACCGGTATCGGGCGCGCTACGGCCTTTGCCTTTGCTCGTAGCGGCGCGCAGGTCGTCGTCTCCGGTCGACACGACGACGCTGGCGGCGCCCTGGCCGACGAGCTGCGCGACATCGGCGCCCAGACGGAATTCGTGCGCGCTGATGTTCGCGAGGAAGAGGATGTGCGCAACCTCGTCGACCGGGCGGTCGCTCGTTTCGGGTGCCTCGACATCGCGGTGAACAACGCCGGGACGGAAGGCCGGCCGGGCGCGCTGAGCGAGCAGACCGCCGACGGCTATCGAGCGATTTTCGACACCAACGTCCTCGGCACGATGCTCAGCCTCAAACACGAGTTGCGCGTTATGTGCCCCCAGCATAGCGGCGCGATCGTCAACCTGTCCTCAATCGTCGGGCACAAGGCCTTGCCCGGCGCGCCGCTTTACGTGGCGAGCAAGCATGCTGTCGAAGGATTGACCAAGGCGGCGGCGTTGGAAGCGGCGGCGTTTGGCGTGCGGGTCACGGCGGTCGCCCCCGGCCCGATCGAAACCGGCATGCTCGACCGCTTTGCCGGCAGCGGCGATGCGAAGGCAGGTCTGCTCGCCAGCCTGCCGCTGAAGCGCGCCGGAACGCCCGACGAGATCGCTCGCGTCATTATGTTTGCGGCATCGGACGCCGCGTCCTACATGACCGGCTGCATTCTCGCCGTGGATGGCGGGATGACTGCGGACTGACCCGCCGGCGACGCCAGGCCCGCCGTCGCCTGGTGACGGCGATGGATGTATTTCTGCCGATCGGGTTCTCTCCGGAATTTGGTCCGGTATCGGCGCATCTTGCCCATTGCCGTGCGGCCCGGCGAAGGTCGATAGCTGAACGGATGCCGGCCGTTCAGCCGGGGCGGCGCGGCCGCCTCAATTTGCCCCTTAACTGCCGGTGCCCGTGCACGAGATGACGCATCACGGATTTACGACCTCTTCGTAGCGTTTCCTGCGGTCAAACGGTCAAACTGTCCTATCGGGCGCCGACAAAGCGACGCTCGCGAGGACGAAGTCGAGGAAGGCGCGCACCTTTGCCGGAGGCAGATGTCGAGAGGGGTGATAGGCATAGAGCGGAAAACGTTCTTCAGCCCAATCCGAAAGGATTTGCACCAGCTGCCCGGTGGCCAGCAACCCATCGAGCCCGAGAGCGAAAGTCTGCGAGATGCCGTGGCCGGCCGCACAAGCGGTCAGTTTTGTGGCCAGATCATTGACCACCAACCGGCCGGAGACCTTGACCTCGATCACCTCGTCGTCGCGACGAAACTCCCACGGAAATGGCCGCCCGGTCACCGGGTCTCGAAACAAGAGGCATTCGTGCTGCCCTAGGTCTTGCGGATGCTGCGGCGTGCCGCGCCGGGCGAGGTAGGCTGGGGCAGCACAGGTTAGGATGCGCGTCTCCAGCAGTTTGCGGGCGATGAGACTGGATGGCTCCGGCTCGCCGAAGCGCACCGCGGCGTCAAATCCTTCCGCTACGAGATCGCCCAGCGTATCTCGGATCACCAGTTCAAGCGACAGCTCGGGGTGTTCTCCCAAGAACGAGGAAAGCCGCGGAGCCAACACGAGCCGCGCGAACCAGGGGTCAACATTCACCCGTAATCGGCCGCGTACCTGCGCGGCAGCACCCGCCGCTTCGTCGGTCGCCGCCTCGATGCCGGCGAGCAGCGGTCTGATCTGAGCGTGAAAGCGGCGCCCTTCGTCAGTAAGGATTACGGCGCGCGGCGTCCTGTCGAAAAGGCGAATGCCGACGCGCCCCTCAAGTCGTGCCACCGCGCGGCTGACACCCGACGACGTGAGACCGAGCGCTTCGGCGGCCCTCGTGAAGTTGCCGCTTTCCACAATCGCGTCCAACACGCCGACGCCGGCGAGCAATCTCGCATCAAAGGCCATGATGATTCTGAGTCAGCATCAGGCTTCCAAATATGCGCTAACCGCAACGCGTCGACGAGCTCAGATTCGCTGCATCACTTTCATGAGGAAGCCGTTATGACCTTGCATGAAAAACGCATCGTGGTGCTGGGCGGCAGCTCGGGCATCGGGCTGGCGGTCGCGCAGGCCGCGGCGCGAGAGGGCGCCGACATAATCATCGCATCGAGCCGCCAAGAGCGGGTAGATGCGGCGCTGAAGACCTTGCCGCCGCGCGCGCAAGGTCATGCACTCGACTTATCTGACGAGACGGCGATCGAGGCATTCTTCGCCCAGCTCGGCAACTTTGATCATCTCGTCTTTACCGCTGGCGAGAACCTACATCTCGAGCCGCTCGCATGCACCGATGTTGAAGATGCACGGCGTTTCTTCAGCGTGCGTTACTGGGGGGCTCTTCTCGCTGCAAAGTACGGCAGCCGGAACATCCGCGAGGGCGGGTCGGTCGTCTTCACCTCGGGAATCGCCGGTCAGCGGCCTCGCTCGGGCTGGGCGGTAGCGGCAAGCGTCTGTTCAGCGATGGAAGGGCTCACCCGCGCGCTCGCCGTCGAACTGGCGCCCATTCGCGTTAATATTGTCTCGCCCGGCATCGTCCGAACACCGCTCTGGGCGGGGATGCAAGAGGCAGAGCGCGAGGCGCTATACCGACAAATGGCCGAAAGACTTCCGGTAGGCCATGTCGGCGAACCGGACGAAATCGCAGAAGCTTACCTTTATCTGATGCGCCAGAGCTACGCGACCGGTCAGGTACTGATTGTCGACGGCGGTGCTGTACTCGTGTGAGCGCAACTGGCTTTAGGTCAATCCCAGCCGATCCGTCTTCGCCTCGCGCGCGCCGGCTAACGGCGCCAGATCGTCATTGGCGGGCGGGCGGAGATCGGCTTATGAACAGCCATTCGTTGCCGCGGTCGTGGGCTTCCGGTCGTGCCTCTAAAGAGACGTTTCCGGCGCGATGTTGAGGGAACGGTGCAGTCCGGTTGAGAGGCGCCTCGCCGTCGCACTCCGCAATCTTAGCGACTGCATCACAGCCGTGCCGTCTCATGCCGTAGTCGAACAATCGACTGGGGATCACCGGTCTTGAGATAGTCTTCGGCCCCTGAAGCCATGCGGGCGGAAGCGGTCTCTTGCAACAAGTGACGGATGGTCGCTTCGTCGATCCTGTCGCGACGCATCAGCTGTTGCACGATCGGCTCGGCCAGGAGCTGGTCAAGCGTCGGCTCATCGGAAGGAGAGTTAGTCGTCGCCACGCCCAGGAGCGTCCGGTTGATCATAATTCCACCGCGCCCGCGTGATCAGAGTCCTGCCCGCCTCCCGCCCGCTGGAAGACGATGAGCAGCGGAATCGCCGCGAGCGTCGCGATCATCAGCAGCTTGTAATCGTCGATGTAGGCGATGATCTGCGCCTGCTGCGTGATCATGGCGTCGAGCGCGGCGCGACCGGCTGCGGTGAGCGGGTTCCAGAACTGCGCGATGTTGGGCTCGGCGAAGGCTCTGTTGACGGCGGTGACGTGCTGCGCGATGTCGGCGTGATTGACCTGGGTATTGGTCGTCAGCAGCGCGTTTACCACCGAGATGCCGACGCTTGAGCCGATGTTGCGCGACAGGCTGTAGATGCCCGCGCCCTCCGCCCGCAGGTCGGGTGTCAGCGTCGATAGCGTCGCGGTGCTCAGCGGCACGAAGATAAAGCCGAGGCCGATCCCCTGGATCACCCCGACGCCGATGATCGTCATCTCTGACACGTCCGGCGTCCAACCGGTCATCGCATAGAATGACCAGGCGGTGAGCCCCAGGCCGATGCCAAGAAGAACGCGCGTATCGAGCCGACCGATCAGCTTTCCGACGACCAACATCGCCGCCATCGTACCGACGCCTCGCGGCCCCAGCACGAGGCCGGCGGTGACGATCGGGTAGTTCATCAGGTCCTGAAGGTAGGGCGGTTGCAGCGCCAGCGAGGCGTAGTAGGTCAGGCCGACGATCGCGACAAACAGATTGCCGGCCGCGAAGTTACGATCGCGGAACAGCGACGGCCGCACGAACGGTTTGTCCGCGGTGAAGGTATGAGCAAGAAAGAGATAGAACGCCGAGGCGGCGATGATCGCCTCGATGACGATCTCGCTGGAGCCGAACCAGTCCATTTCCTCGCCGCGATCGAGCAGCACCTGAAAGGCGGCGATCGCGAGGCTCAACGTGCCGAAGCCGAACCAGTCCAGTTTCTCGCCGGCATTCTGCCGGGTCTCAGGCAGAAAAGCGGACATCCCGAGGAAGGCAAGGATGCCGATCGGCAGGTTGATGTAGAAGACATAGCGCCAACTGTAACTTTCGGTCAGCCAACCGCCGAGCACCGGCCCAAGAACGGGACCGGCCATGACCGCCACGCCCCAAAGTGCCATTGCCGAGCCCTGCCGCTCCTTCGAATTGATATTAAGCAGCACGGCCTGCGAGAGTGGCACGAGCGCAGCGCCCAGCAAGCCCTGCAAGACCCGGAACAGCACGATCTCGACCAGGGACTGCGCCATGCCGCAAAGCATCGAGGCGATTGTGAAGCCGGCCACGGAAACGAGGAAAAGGCGCTTGAGCCCAAAACGGCTGGCAAGGTAGCCCGTCGGCGGCGTCATGATCGCGGCGGCGACGATGTACGAGGTCAGCACCCAGTCGATCTGGTCCTGACTGGCCGAGACGCTGCCCTGCATATAGGGGAGCGCGACATTGGCGATCGTCGTGTCGAGCGCCTGCATCAGAGTGGCGAGGATCACGCAGACGGTGATCGCTGCGCGATTGCCGCCCGCCGGTGCGCGCTCCGGCATTAGGCGCCCCGTTGTTGGTCGCCGAACAAGGCCGCCAGGAAGTGCGGGAGCCCGCGCGAATGACCCGTGTCGACGCCGACCTCGACGCTCATGCCGGCGCGCAGCGGCGGCAGGCTCTTGTCTTTCGTATCGATGCGTACGTGCATCGTGATCCGCTGCACGACCTTCACCCAGTTGCCGCTGGTGTTCTGGGCGGGCAGCAGCGAGAACTGCTGCGCCGCAGCCGGGCTGACGCTCTCGACGACGCCATGCCAATCCGCATTCGGGTAGGTGTCGACCGTCACCGTTACCGGCTGCCCCGGCCGTACATAGGTCAACTCCGTCTCTTTCGGCGTCGCGTCGATCCACAGGTGATCGGTATCGACGAGGTAAAAGGCGGTCATCGAGGCCGCGAGATACTTGCCGGGGGCGATCGAGGGCACGTTGGTGACGACGCCGCTGAACGGCGCCCTGACGACGCTGTCATCAAGCTGCCGCTGCGCCTCGTCGACCTGAGCTTTGGCTTGCAGGTACTGCGGGTGCTGAGTCACCGGGATGTTCGGGTCGCCGGCAAGTCTTGCCAGCTGAACGGCAGCCTGCTGGCGCAGCGAGTCGAGTTTGCTTTGGTCGGCTTGAAGCGTGAACCGCGCCTGGTCGTAGTTGGCTTTGGAAACGACGTCGCTGCGCGTGAGCACAGTGTCCCGGTCAAAGGTCACCTGATCGAGGCCGACCTGCGCTTGCTGGGCGGCGACGTCGCTCAGCATGCGCTCGTAATCCACCTTCATCGAGGCGACGGTCAGCGCGGTCTGCGCCAGGTTGGCCTTGGTATTGTCGAGGGCGATCTCGAATTGACGGGGATCAAGGCGGTACAACACCTGACCGGCATCGACGTGCTGGTTTTCCGCGACGTCGATTTCCTTGACGATGCCCGAGACGTCGGTCGAGACGCCGACCGTGTCGGCCTCAACATAAGCGTCATCCGTCGACATCACCTGGCCACCGGTGACGTACCAATAGCCGCCGGCGATCAGCGCGAGGGGGAGCAGCGCAAACAACGCCCATCGCACCTGCGGCCGGCGTGAAGACTGCGACGCCTTCTCGGGCGCGGCTGGGGGCGTCGCCGCCCGCGCTTGTGGTGCGCTGGGTCTCGCGGCTGGCGCATCGGCGACGTCCGGGCGCAGCAGAACTTCAGCGTCATTGGGCATAAGAGATCTGTCTCCGCCTCTACATTCCTCGGCTTGATGGAATCTGCGGACCTTCGGCCCCAATTAAAATGCGGTATCTGTTGCATTCAGTATTGAGGAAAATTCAGTAATGGATCGTGGCGATCTGGCCAGCCTGACCGCGTTCGTCGCTGTTGCAGATCATCTCAATTTCCGGGCGGCTGCCTCGCGGCTCGGGGTCACGCCCTCGGCACTCAGCCACACGATGCGGCAGCTGGAGGAACGCCTCGGGATTCGCTTGCTGCACCGCACGACGCGCAGCGTGTCGGTGACCGACGCCGGCCTTCGCTTACTTGAGCGATTGCGGCCGGCAATCGATCAGATCGCCAGCGCGCTGGAAGACCTAAACCAGGACCGTGACCGCCCTGTTGGACGGCTTAGAATCTATGCGATCCATACGGCGGCAGCGGCGGTGATCGCGCCAGTCTGGCAACGCTTCCTAACAACGTACCCGGAGGTTCATCTCGAGGTCCAGCTAGGGGAGGCGCCGATCGATATCGTCGCGAAGGGCTTCGATGCCGGCATCGGACCACAGGATAGAGCGGCAGCCGACATGATCATCGTCCGCGTGATGGGGCCGATGAAAGTGGCGGTGGTCGGGGCACCGTCCTATTTCGCGCGGCGTCAGAAGCCGCGCAACCCCGACGATCTCGTTCGTCATACCTGCGTGGAGTATCGCCGAGGTGCCGATGGCGCCGTCTATGAGTGGGCCTTCGAGCGGAGCGGTAAATCGCGGAAGATTTCGGTAAGCGGACGGGTGATGGTCAATGACCCCGATCTGGCCGTGCGCGCCGCAGTGGACGGCTTGGGGATCGCCTACACGATCACCGCGCAGGCCGAACCATTCCTGCATTCGGGACAGCTGGTCCGGGTGCTGGAGGACTGGTCGCCGTCTTTCGAGGGCCTGTTTCTGTATTATCCGAGCCACCGGCAGGTCCCGGTCGCCCTGCGCGCTCTCATCGACATGATTGGCGCCGCGGGGCGCTCGAATTCAGTCGCGGGATTAGGCGAAAATCCTTTCTCAACTGGCTGAGAGCGCAGTAACGCCAAGCTCGGCCGCCGCTGTCTCTGCGGCTAAGCCCGTGGGGCTTACGCGGACTCCGATATGGGGACCCTCTCGGCGCTTTAGCCAAGGCGCTCGAACGGCCGGAATCGGCGCAGAGCAGACTTCCAGCCAGTGCTCCGTTAGCGGCTGCATTGCGCCGATTCCGGCCGTTCATTCGACTGCAAGTAGGCGGCTGGGCTCGGCCGTAAACGGACATTTGTCTCGAAGGTAGTGCGATCGTCTCTCGTCAAAGCTGATCGAAAAACTGCGCCATCCGCTGACGCTGCGCGGCGTCGGGCAGACGGCCGCGGCCGGCGCCGAGATTGTCTTCCATGTGCTCAACCTTGTTGGTGCCGGGGATCACCGCGGTGACGGCTGCGTGGCCGAGCAGGTATTTCAGGAAGAACTGGGCCCAGGTCGCGGCGTCGAAGTCGCGCGCCCAGTCGGGCAGTGGCTTGCCTTGCACTTTACGGAACAGGCTACTGCTGCCGTGGCCGCCAAACGGCAGGTCGATCAGCGTCGCCACACCAAGCTCCGCAGCCGCGGGTAGCAACCGCCTCTCGGCTTCGCGGTCGCTGATCGAATAGTTGAGCATGATAAAATCCGGCTTCCAGCGCCGCATGATCGCTTCGATATCGGCGAAACCGCGGTCGTAGTCGGTGGTGATCCCGATATAGCGGACGAGCCCTTGCGCCTTCCAATCGCGCAGCGGTCCGAGGTCCTGGTCGGCCGACACGGGGCTGTAAGAGCCGCTGTGTATTTGAATAAGATCAATTTTGCTAAGGCTCAACCGCTGTAGCCTAGCCTGCACCGTCGATAGCGAGAGCTGGTAATGCTCCTCGACCTTGGTGGCGATGAAGATGCGGGGGCGCAAGCCGCTCTCTGCGAATATCTCGCCGAGCATGGGCTCGGCTAAGAAGTATCCGCCATAGTTGGAAGCGGTATCGACGACGCTGCCGCCTCCGGCGATGAGGGTGCGGAGTATCGCGCTGAGCGCGGCGCGGTACTCCGGCGTATCGGTGCGCCAATTCTGGTCAGTCCCGAGCCCAACCACGGGCAACCGCTCGCCGCTGCTGGGGATCGGCCGCGTCATGATCGGCGCGTTGGGGTCCGCCGCGACGGCGAACGTCCCCGATAGCGGCGCCATGCCAAATCCGCCCGCCAGCGTCAGCGCGCGGCGCCGGGTCAATTCGCCGATTTGATGCCGCCCTCTCATGTCTTCACCATGAGCATTTTCATGACCCGCTCCCCTGTTCGCGCTGGCGGTGTCTCACCACCTTTCGCGGCGGTTATTCTAAGCGATGTGCCGAGCGAAGACCTCAGGGAAAGGATTATTTGGCTCAGGATTCCCTCATGGTTTCGTCACGAAACTTGGCGCGCGATGGCGATAGAGACCTGAAAATGATTGGGTTTCCACGCCGTTTGATCTTCCACTTGAAGGGTGTGAAGGTCTCTTGCGGGGCATTTTGAGCCGGCTCAGCTTCCCGCTCTGAAGGGCCGCTACATGTTCAGCTAACCGACTTGCGCGAGAACTCTCGGCAACCGGCAAGATGCGCCGAGAGCAGTCGTTCGCTCGACCGGGCCGTCGCCTGGATAGTGCCGATGCCAGAGCCTAGGATAGCGATCAGTCGGTCAACCAGGAGGAATCATGAAGCTCGCAGGTAAAAAGGCTCTCATTACCGGAGGCAACAGCGGCATCGGCTTGGCCACAGCAGGCCTTTTCATCTCTGAAGGCGCGGCCGTCGCAATTTCGGGTCGCGATCAACAAACACTGGATGAAGCGGTCGCCGAACTGGGATCGAAAGCGCACGGTTATCGCGCTGACGTTACGGTTGCGGAGGACCGCAAGAAGCTTTTCGCTGACCTCGCCAAAGACTTTGGCAAACTTGACATCGTCTTCGCCAATGCAGGCATTTCTGGCAGGACGCCAACTGGCACGACCGACGAAGCCATCTTCGAGAGGATAGTCCACACCAATCTCAACGGAGCCTTTTTCACCGTCAATTCAGCCGTTCCTCTCATGAACGACAACGGCAGCATCATCTTCACCGGATCGGTACACGATTATCTCGGTCAACCAGGCTTGGCTGCCTACGCTGCTACGAAAGGCGGTCTCGTCTCGATGGCGCGATCCATCGCCGCAGACCTTGCACCGCGGAAGATTCGCGTGAACGTGGTGGCTCCGGGAGCGACGACGACGCCCATCTGGAAGCGCGGGGCGCGCGGCCATGCCACGGCAGAGGAATCCGCAAAACTTTCCGATTTCTTCTCCTCCACAGTTCCGCTAGCCCGCTGGGGCGAGCCGGAGGATATGGCTAAGGCTGTGCTTTTTCTTGCCTCGGACGATTCATCGTACATCAACGCGGTCGAACTGATGGTGGATGGCGGACTGACGGGCGCTCCCTTCGGAGCCCCTATTCTTCGTGGCTGACCGTAGAGAATAGTTACCAGAAGGAGTTTCAAGGTAATTGTCGAATAGATAATCCTTTTGAAGGAGACCTCGTATGTCACATCATTTCGATATCAAACTCGCAAGGCAAGACCCGAGCCTCAACCTCTGTGACTTTTATTTATTTGATAGTCCCTCGGGCAAGACGGTGATGGCGATGACCGTGAACCCGGATGTGGGCTTATCGGCTCCCGATCTGCTTCATCCAGAAGGGCTCTACGCGTTCCGGTTCGACCTGAACGGAGATGCGAGGGAAGAAATTACGTTCAAGTTCCGGTTTGGTGAACCACGACACGGAGATGGGAGTGAGCATACTCACATCCAGCCGTTTGTGGTGCGCAAGGCGACGGGCGACGATGCTCTTCGGGGTGACGGCGGAGAGAGTCTGGTTGAGGGTGAAACCGGTTCGGTCGCGACTGGTTCGGACCTTCGTGCGTATGTCGGGGTAGCTCCAGACCTATTTGCAGCAAATGCCGGGTTCGGCACATTTATGACTGCTTTCTACAAAGACCAGCGCTTCGATGGAGGCGCCTTTTTGCATCAGCAGAACCCCTTTGCGAGGCGGAATGTTATGGCGATTGTGCTCGAAGTACCGAGCGAACTGATTGGGAGGGGAAAAATCAACGCATGGGCCACGATCTCCCTCTTTGGCCATGCCCCGGAGGTACAAGTATCGCGTTGGGGTCTGCCTATGGTTACGCATCTCTTCCTGAACGACCCGACCGATCAAGAGGAGAAGGAGCAATTCAATGCGTCCGTTCCGTCTGGAGATGCAGAGCGCTTTGCGAAATCGATCGCGGATTTTGCGGAGAAGATGACGACCTATGCCGGTTCGGCGGCGAACCCTGCTGAATACGGGAAGCTTATCGCTGCACGGCTTTGTCCCGACATATTGCCTTACGAACTTGGAACATCCGCCGCATTTGAGGTGGCCAGTTTCAACGGACGCGCGCTCGGCGACGACGCGCTGGATGTGATGTTGACGCTGGCGACCAACACTCCAATTGTCGACGGACTTGCTCCCGACCGCGGGCGCATTCGCAGAGATTTCCCCTATTATGGAGCGCCGTATACGGCGGAGGAGCAGGCCGGAATGACACCGATGTCGCGCCCGTCTAAACACGAGAGCTGAGGAGCTAGACGTGAGCAGCAGTGAAGTGCACAGCGACGTCGCGGTCGTCACGCCCAGAGCGCAGACGCCCGACATGAAGCTTGAGATCGTCGTCATCCCCGTTTCGGACGTCGATCGCGCTAAGAGCTTCTACGACGGCTTGGGGTGGAGGCTCGATGCCGACTACGCCTCCGACGATGGCTACCTCCGGGTGATCCAGTTCACGCCACCCAGTTCCGGGTGCTCGGTGATCTTCGGCAAGAACGTCACCGCGGCCGCGCCCGGCTCCGCCCAGGGGCTGTACCTGATTGTCTCCGACATCGGGGCCGCCCGCGACGTACTGATTAGTCGCGGCGTAGAGATTAGCGAAGTGTTCCACGACGCCGACGGCGTTCACGCCGGTGCGGACGAGCCTTACCTGTTTGGGCGGCGCCGGGTTGGCGGCCTGGATCCTGAGCATCGCAGCTACCGTTCGTTCGCCTCGTTCCGCGATCCGGACGGCAACGGCTGGCTGTTCCAGGAGATCACCGTGCGATTGCCCGGGCGCGTGGACGCGGACGGCACGGCCTTCACCTCATCGACCGAGCTTGCTGCGGCGCTCCAACGCGCGGCGGTCGCGCACGGCGAGCACGAGACGCGGACCGGGCAGCACGACGCAAACTGGGCGGACTGGTACGCCGAGTACATCGTCCGGGAACAGGCCGGTAAGGAGCTGCCGTCATGAATGTTGTGTGCGAGGACTGAGAGCAAGAGGACCGGCAGGGTCCGCTTCGGGGCATGAAGACCCGTTCCCGCGGCGGAGACCGATCGGCCGCTTTCGGTTGCGAAAAGCGGTCGCTCTGCTGCCAGCGAACAGGCTGCGTAGGATTTTGGGTCGCATTCAAGCCGTGGCTTGCGTCCTGTTGTAGAAAAAAATAAATGTACCCACCCCGCGGGTCCCCCTGGCTCGGAGCCTCCCCCCTTGCCCTAACTCTGTTGATGGTGGCGGCGAGCACGCCGCCCGGCCCCCCTATGACCACCCTATGCTAATCGGCACCAAGCATGCTTTTTCGACTGGCGGACGAAGCTGATACCCTGCCAGGCCCTGAGGCCTCGATGAATTCAGAGGGAACGGACCGCAGCGGTGATGCCGATCGTCGTAGGAAGGGGCAGATTTACACCCTGGTCAACTGAGCTCGCCGTTGGGACTTTCGGCACCGTGATTATGTTTGGCTCGTCCGACCCGCTTGGGGGTGCCTGCGGTAAGTTCGTTCAAACCATTAGCATCCGGGTCCCCACTACCAGCAAGATGGCGGCGACTGCCGATCGCGTGATGCGTTCAGGTAGCCGGGAGCTGAAATGACTTCCCAGGACGATCCCCGGAACGGAACCGAGCAATAGCGTTGCAACAAGCAGCCAATTCACCGAACCGAGCAACCATTGGCCGCATCCAGCGATCAGCGTCAGCGGAACCGCATGCGCGATGTCCGAACCGACGAGCCGATCGATGGGCGTGTCGGTGTAAAGCAGGACCAACACGATCATGCCGAGGGCGCCGGCGCCGACCGAGGTGAGTGTCACCAGCACACCCAGTATGAATCCCGCAAGCAGCGTGCCCGGCACGATGAACCTCGCTGCGACAGAGCCGGGAGGGTGCCGAACCGTCAACCACCTCAAATGCCGCAAGAACAGCATGCCGCCAGCACTGACGAGCAGCGTGACCCCCAGAATGATATTGAGCGGGCGTGGCGAGACGTTGCCGTGCACATTCAGCAGATAGAGTGCGGTGATGGTGAGGACCGTTCCCGGCACGCTGCCGCAAGCCAACCGCGCTGTGATCTTCCAGTCGACGGTCTTCGCTAGTCCGCGGCTTAACGTGCCCGCGCCCTTGGTCGCCGCTGCATAAAGAAGATCGGTGCCGACCGCTGTTGTCGTCTGCACCCCGAACACCAGGATCAAGACGGGCGTCATCAACGAGCCGCCGCCGACGCCGGTCAGACCGACGAGCAGGCCGACGCCAAACCCGGACGCGACAAACGGGAGAGACGCTCCGATATTCATAGCCTGATGCTCCCAGTTGGGTAGCT
>Ga0206907_1021_pt1 | contig 25618 bp, 24 predicted proteins | sample Alteio_BWOrgHeat_80_FD_152951 | JGI IMG/M metagenome (GOLD analysis project Ga0206907, IMG submission 152951) | Enriched cells from forest soil in Barre Woods Harvard Forest LTER site, Petersham, Massachusetts, United States -... | ecosystem: Environmental > Terrestrial > Soil > Temperate forest >...
CCGGCCGCTGGGAACGCACTTGGAGTTCGGAAAGCTCCCACCCGCCTGCCGGCCCAGCCTCGTAACGGGAGTTGCCAACGGCCGGGCAACGCAGCCAACTTTTCCCTTCGTTAAGCGCCGCTGTATGCTATTTTGTTTTTGCTAAATATGACGACGGCGACCATCGACCCGAATATCACAATGCAGGAGCTCCTCCAGGCGTTTCCCGGGGCGCAACGGGCGCTTTTTCGCAAATACCATATCGGCGGTTGCAGCAGTTGCGGCTTCAAGCCCACCGAAACGCTCACGCAAGTATGCGAACGCAATGAGCGCCTGCCCGTGGACGAAGTCATCGGCCACATCCAGTCAAGTCACGAAGCCGACTTGAAGATGCAGGTTTCGCCGGAAGAACTTTCCTCGATATTAAAAAGCGGCGTCCCCGCGCGGCTGGTGGATGTCCGCACGAGGGAGGAATACGAGGCGGTGCATATCGAGGGCTCAATTTTATTGTCGCAACAATTGATGCAGGAGGGACTGATGAAATGGGACCGCGCGGGTTTGCTGGTGCTTATCGACCACCAAGGCACGCGGAGCATGGATGCCGCGGCGTATTTCGCGGGGCACGGATTTGAAAATGTGAAAAGCCTCCGCGGCGGAATCGACGCATGGAGCCGCGATGTGGATGCGAGCTTGCCGCGTTATCATTTGGAGTAAAACCATGGCTGGCGAACCCGACATTCAAAAACGGATCGAGGAAGCAATCCGGAACCCGAAAAATCTCGGCGAGATGGAGGACTCCGACGCCGTCGGCACGGTCGGGAGCGCCGATTGCGGCGACATGCTGCGGATGTGGGTGAAGTTCAAGGAACAGGACGGCAGGAAGGTCATTGATCGCGCGACTTTCCAGACGTTTGGCTGCGAGACGGCGATCGCGGTCGCGAGCGTCGCCACGGAATTAATCGCGGGCAAAACCGTGGAGGAGGCCCTCTCGCTCTCCGGCGGCGATCTTTCAGCGCCGCTTGGGGCCCTGCCGCCGATGAAGATCCATTGCGCGCAGATGGTGGAGGGAGCGCTCCGTTCCGCGCTCGCGCCGCAGGGGAATGAAACCGGCGGGAAGCCCGCGGCCGAGGCTGGTTCCCCCACCCTGTTTGGCAAAATGACAGCGCCGCAAAATGCCGAGCGCAAAGTCAAAATCGTCCTCGATCCGAAAAAATAGATTTTTGCAATGATGGGCGAGAATACCGAATTCACATTGAGTCGCGATTGCGAGGCGATCCAGATACCGAGCGGGGAGAAAATCACGCTGAAAGCCGGCACGCAGGGAGTCATCACGCAATCGCTTGGGGGGACCTATACCGTCGCCACGCCCACGGGGCTTTTGCGCCTCACCGGCGAGAATGCCGATGCGCTCGGCCTGGATATGCCGGCGCCTGCTCCAAAGACGGCCACTGCCGAACCGGCGGGCGAGCTTGATGAAAAGGCGGTGTGGGAGCAGTTGAAGACCTGCTACGACCCCGAAATCCCGGTTAATATCGTCGATCTCGGCCTCGTTTACGATTGCAACATCACCCGCATTCCCGGCTCGGGCGCGAAGGTGAATGTGAAAATGACGCTCACCGCCCCCGGTTGCGGCATGGGGCCGGCGATTTGCGCCGAGGCGAAAAGCAAAATCCTCGCCCTTCCCGGCGTGGCCGATGCCGATGTGGACCTCGTTTGGGACCCGGCGTGGAACCAAGGGATGATCAGCGAGACTGGCAGGATGCAGCTTGGATTGATGTAAGGAGCGAAAGAAATGACCGACGAGCAATGAAGGGTCACGCTTTGCGCGCTGCGGAGGAAAAACAAAAGACGCGGAATTTTGAAATAAACTTGTCAATTGTCTTCAGTGAATGACCCCTTTTCTGGTTGTTCAAGAATCCGGCCACTTTCATTCATCAGGACTTTTTAGACGTCCTCTTACAAACAGCTTCTTGATGGGTTCAAAACGCGGCTCCATGAAATTGAACCGATTCCCCGTGATTTCCTTTGTCTTCAAATTGACCACCACCCGGCATGGATCGTCCGCGGAGGCATTAAGCGTGAGCACGGCCAAGTGGTTCCCTTTCCATCCTTCAAGGCGGTGCGACATGATGATGGGGTGGTCCTTGCCGACATATTTGACCACAAAGCCGCGCGACCGTCCCGTTCTGACGGATTCAGGGAATGTGGCTGACGACTCAAAATAGACCCCGCCGGTGAACAGCGGAATGGCAACCCATGATCCATCCGGGCTGCAAATATTCGTGGTCGTGAATGTATCGGCGTCGAAAAGCGGCTCGTTCCAACGCATCCAAGCCAATTCGTAAACGGCATTGGTTCGAACGTCCCGGAATCGCACTGTGGATAGCACATCGATATATTCCTTCGGGCTTCCGTCGTCCTCCCCGAACTGTATATGCCACTGCCTGAACTCGGCGATCAAACCACCGATGCGCGGACCCGGTATGATCCTGGTCTTCGGCGCATCCCCGGCAATGCAATCGCAAAATGGCGAAAGCAGCGCGGGAACCAGCAGAATGGGAAGGAGGGTGAATTTCATCAAGTTGTGATACGCGGCGGCCCGGTCAAAATCTTTCAACATCTCTCCCATCGCAGCATGAATGCGCACCGGCACGGACCCGCAGTGTCTCTGCCAACGCAACTCCCGTCGCCGCTTGTCCTACGAGGCCGAGGTTGCGGGGCGCCCTTCGGCTACCGGCGCGCGGCTGGCGGTTGCCGCCATACAGAGAACAAACACGGTAGTAAAAAGAAGATCGCTTACCAAAGTGCTGCGGTAAAACGCCCATGTGGGCGGATAGGGGGGCGCGCCGGTCGTGAGCGCCTGCAGCCAGCCCGCAAAGCTTCTTGAGTAAACCGGATTGGAAATCCACGAGCCGGTGTTCGTGATCAGGTAAAACAAAGCCGATCCAAGCAAGCTTGCCGGTATGACCATCCATGCGCGCCCGTGTTTGCGAATCATCCAGCCCATCCCGAGGATCAGGCCGAAGGCGATGTAATTGGGAAGCATGCCCAAGGACAACAAAGGCTGCCCGTAATGCGCGTTGAGGAACAGGTCCGAAATGACGAGGACGGCCACTGGCAGGGCCACCGCCATTTTCCGCGGAAGATAGGCCGCCCCGCAGAGGCAGATCGCCGCCAGCGGTGAGAAATTCTGGAGCCACGCCAGGTGGCTGCCCGCATAAGGAGTATAAAGGCGGCTCGTCATCGCCGCCGCAAAGAGACCCAGGGCCGCAGGCATTTGCCATGACTGATTTTTCATCGGTGACACCAGCATCCTTTTTTTTTTGCGGATTGCAAGAATTGTTCGCGCAGACGCGCCGGGTGTCGATAAAACATATACATATATCATGATATGATAATTTGTTATTGAAAACCAAGGGGGGATGGTGTTTATTCAGAAACCTTCGACATGGATTCAACAGTCCCCAAACCCGCCGCAAGCGACCTGCTCGAGCTCTTGCAGGAGCGCATCGTCATTCTTGATGGCGCGATGGGGACGACCATCCAGCAATACAAGCTGGGCGAGGAGCAGTTCCGCGGCGAGCGGTTCAAGGACTGGAAGGGCAAGGACCTCAAGGGGAACAACGAACTGCTCAACCTTACCCAGCCGCAAATCATTGAGGAAATCCACCGCCGCTATTTCGAGGCGGGCGCCGACATCGCGGAGACGAACACTTTCAACGGGCAGTTCATCTCGCTCGCCGATTACGGCATGGAATCGCTGGCTTACGAACTGGCGCGCGCCGGGGCGGAGTGCGCCCGCCGGGCGGCCGATTCCGTGATGGCGGCCCAACCCGGCCGCAAATGCTGGGTGGCTGGCTCAATCGGGCCGACCACAAAAACCTCCTCCATCTCGACCGATGTGAACGACGCCTCCGCCCGGGGCACGACTTGGGATGAGCTCGTCCGCGCCTATGGCGAGCAGACGCGCGCATTGCTGGATGGCGGGTGTGACATTCTGCTGGTCGAAACCATTTTCGATACGCTCAATGCGAAGGCGGCTTTTTTTGCGATCCAGGAGATTTTCGATGAGCGCGGGCTTTTCGCGCTTGCCTACGGACATGAACCGGAGCCGGGCAAACGCGTGGTGCCGATCATGGCTTCCGTCACCTTCATCCAAAAAGGCGGGACGCGCGGCGTGACGGGCCAGACTGTCGAGGCGTTCTGGAACTCGGTTTCCCATGTGCCGCTGCTCAGCGTCGGGATGAATTGCGCCCTCGGCCCCGAGGAAATGCGGCCGTTGATCGAGGAACTCGCGGGCGTCGCGCCGGTTTACGTAAGCGTTTACCCGAATGCGGGCCTGCCGAATCCGCTGCTTCCGACCGGTTTCCCGGAAACGCCGGAATCCCTCGCGCCGCAGCTTGCGCAATGGGGACGCGACGGGCTGTTTAACATCGTTGGCGGCTGCTGCGGCACCACGCCGGCGCACATCGAAAAACTCGCGCAGGCCGTGCGCGGCATTCCGCCGCGCGCCGTGCCGGCGGTCGAGCCGTGGCTGCGGCTCAGCGGCATCGACGCCCTCACGCTCACGCCGGACACGAATTTCATCAACATCGGCGAACGCAACAATGTCACCGGCTCGCCGAAGTTCGCCAAGCTCATCCTCGCGGGGAACTACGAGGAGGCCGTAAGCGTCGCCCGACACCAGGTCGAGAACGGGGCGCAGATCATCGACGTGAACATGGACGAGGGAATGCTCGATGGCGCCGCCGCCATGACGAAATTCCTCAACTACATCATGACCGAGCCGGAGATTGCGAAGGTCCCGGTAATGGTCGATTCCTCGAAGTGGAGCGTGATCGAAGCGGGACTCAAATGCATCCAGGGCAAGGGCATCGTGAATTCCATTTCCCTCAAGGAAGGTGAGGAGAAATTCCTCGCGCACGCGAAGCTGGTGCGCCGCTACGGCGCGGCCGTCATCGTGATGGCCTTCGACGAGCAGGGCCAGGCCGACAGCTACGCGCGCCGGATCGAAATCTGCAAACGCGCCTACGATCTGCTCACGTCCCGCCAGGGCGGGATCGGCTTCCCGCCGCAGGACATCATTTTTGATCCGAACATCCTCACCGTCGCGACGGGCATTGAAGAGCACAATAATTACGCGGTCGATTTCATCAAGACAGTCCGCTGGATCAAGGAAAACCTCCCGCTGGCAAAAGTCAGCGGCGGCATTTCGAATATTTCATTCTCGTTCCGCGGCAACAACGTCGTCCGCGAGGCGATGCATTCCGCGTTCCTCTACCACGCCATCAAGGCTGGCCTGGACATGGGCATCGTCAATGCGGGTATGCTGGAGGTTTACGAAAATATTCCGCCTGACCTGCTCGAGCTCGTGGAGGACGTGCTGCTGAACCGCCGTCCCGACGCCACCGAGCGCCTCGTCAATTTCGCCGAGACCGTAAAGAAAAAAGACAAGGTCGAGGTTGTGGAGGACGAGTGGCGGAGCGGCACCGTCGAGGAGCGGCTTTCGCACGCGCTTGTGCGCGGCATCATCGATTTCATAGATACCGATACCGAGGAGGCGCGTCTGAAATATGGACGCCCGCTATTGGTCATCGAAGGGCCCCTCATGGCCGGCATGAGCATCGTCGGAGACTTGTTTGGCTCGGGCAAAATGTTTCTGCCGCAGGTGGTGAAATCCGCGCGGGTGATGAAAAAAGCCGTGGCGTGGCTGCTCCCGTTTATGGAAAAAGAGAAGGCCGCGGCGTCCGCAGCCGGGGAAATAACGCGCGCACAAGGGCGTGTGTTGATGGCCACGGTGAAGGGCGATGTCCATGACATTGGGAAAAACATCGTTGGCGTGGTCCTGGGCTGCAATAACTACGAGGTCATCGATCTTGGAGTGATGACGCCCTGCGAGAAGATTCTCTCAACGGCGCGCGAGCAGAAGGTCGATATCATCGGCCTTAGCGGATTGATCACTCCATCGCTGGACGAAATGGCGCACGTCGCGCGCGAGATGGAGCGGCAGGGCTTCAGCATTCCACTTTTGATCGGCGGCGCGACTACCAGTAAAGCCCACACCGCGGTTAAAATCGCGCAGAACTACAGCAAGCCCGTCATTCACGTGCTCGACGCTTCGCGCGCCGTGCCCGTGGTGGGCGCATTGTTGAGCGAGGAGCGGAGGCCGGAATTCGCAAAGCGCAATAGCGAGGAACAGGAAAAACTTCGCGCGGCGCATGCGGGCTCGGCGCAAAAGCTGATCACGCTTGAAGAAGCCCGTAAAAACCGCACGCCCATCGAATGGCGCGCCGAAGACATTCCGCAGCCGGAATTCACCGGCGCGCGCGTGTTGCAAGATTTTCCGCTCGCAACACTTCGCGAGTTTATCGACTGGTCGCCGTTTTTCCATACGTGGGAGTTGCGCGGGCGCCACCCTTCCATTTTCGAGCACGAAAAATACGGCGAACAGGCGAGGAAGCTTTTTGATGAAGCGCAGTCCCTGCTCGACAGAATCGTGGATGAAAAACTTTTGATTGCGCGCGCGGTGTACGGCTTCTTCCCGGCGAATGCGATTGGCGACGATGTCGAGCTTTACACCGACGAATCGCGTTCGAAGCTACTCACGCGATTTCATTTCCTCCGCCAGCAGATGGAAAAAAAAGACGGCGAGCCGCATCGCTCACTTTCGGATTTCATCGCGCCGAAGCAAAGCGCGCAATCGTTGCCGGACCACATCGGCGCTTTTGCGGTCAGCACCGGGTTCGGATTAAAAGAACTCACGGAGCGATTCAAAGCCGATCACGACGATTACAACGCGATCATGGCCGAGGCGCTTGCAGACCGTCTCGCCGAGGCATTTGCGGAATGCCTTCACAAGCGCGCGCGCGAGGAATGGGGATACGGCAAGAGCGAAAATCTCACCAGCCAGCAATTGATCGCCGAGGAGTATCGCGGCATTCGCCCCGCGGCGGGCTACCCCGGCTGCCCGGACCATACCGAGAAGCGGATCCTCTGGGAGTTGCTCGACGTGGAAAAAAACACCGGCATCCAACTTACGGAATCATGCGCCATGTGGCCCGGCTCGAGCGTGAGCGGGCAATACTTCGCGCATCCGCAATCGCGTTATTTTGGCTTGGGAAAAATCGATCGCGACCAGGTCGCCGATTACGCCAAACGCAAAGGCGAGGCCATCGAGTTTGTGGAGAAATGGCTTTCGCCAAATCTCAATTACCACTGACGGCGCCGGGCCGGGGCCGCGGGCGGAGTAATGTTCCCCGCGGTTAGTCCGAGGGGGCCTGCTTGTCGTGCACCTCGTTAAGATTGACGCCGCCGGGGACTTTTGCGGTAAACACCTGTATAAAAGCGTTTTTGAAAACATTCCCGATCGCGGGCATCACCGCGCCTTTTGGATTTTCAAAACTCCCCGAGAGCGGGACCTCGGTCGCAAAACGGTCCTTCGGCTGGTTTCGCAGCACGCGCCCGATTCCTTCAAGCAGGCCCTCCCACAGGAGTTTTACCGGGTTTTTGATGTCCTGCTTCAAGGAAAGAATCTGCATGTGATCGAAGACGGGTTTGATGAAACCGGTGAATTTTCCGCCCGCCGAATGCATTTCGGTGGCTCCCGCGAATGTGCCGGCCTTGAAACTGAAGTAGGCGTAGGCTTCCGTGAGCGCGGTCAATTTCACCAAGGGCACGCCTTCCACCTCGGCCTTGAGGTCGAACATCGGCTCGCTTTGAAACGGATCGAAATTCACATCGGCTTTGATGGTTCCTTCCTCGACGGGACGGCCGACGGCTTGCAGGCGGGCGACTTCGGTTTTGGACAACTTCTCGCTGTTGGTGAGATTGGTGGCGGTCATGTAAACGCCCGAGAGCTTGAGGTTTACTTGCGGATTGCTGGAAAAATCGTGATACCAGATTTCCCCGTTTTCCACATGGAAACGGTTTATTTTAAGTGGGAACAGCTTTTTGATCTGGACCGTCCACGGCTGGTCCACGCCCACTTGCGTTGTCGCCTCGGTGGGGCCTTTCACGAAATGCATCTGGGGCTGCTGAAATTCGATGTTCCCGACAAACGCGCCCTGGAAAAGCGCTCTCCATTGCACGGAGAGATCAATGGCGGGAGCGGAAAAAAATGGCACGGGAACTTTGCCCGAGCTTTTGAAAATGCTGATGTTGCGGATCACGTACGCGCCGCGCCAGAGATGGAGATCGACACTCTCAATTTCGCCCGAGTAGTCGGGAGTTTCATTGATCTTGCGGTTGACGTAATGAAGCACCCAGATGGGCAGGTAAAGCCTGAACGCGATGAGCGCGACAAGAATAACCCCCAGCGCAACCCACGCGCGCGGCCAGTGGCGGGGACGTTTGCGCGCCGCGCGCCCGGCCTGCTTTTCCTTCTCCATGGTTTTCGACATCGGTACGGGTAGTTTCGATTCTACGATTGGCGGCGGCCTTATTTATAAATCGTCCGCCGTGCGTCCATTTTCCGTGCGGCGCTTGAATCCAAGTTTGCAGCGAGCGTCGAATCTGGATTTGGAGCCTTCGCCGCCTGAATGGCTGCGGGGGCCAAAAACTCGTGAAAAGCGTTGAGCAATCATGGGCAGGACGCCGGAACGAAACGGCCGCGGCAAGAGCGCGGCCGCTCGCGACGGGCTGGATGCTGCTCAAACAAACCACTGCCGAATGGTGGAAGGACGATACATTCCGTTTTGCGGCCGCCCTGGCATTTTACACGCTTTTTTCCCTCGCGCCGGTGGTTTTGATCGCGGTGAGCATCGCGAGCTTTTTTTTCATCCCGCAGCATGCGATTGAGAGTATCATCGGCCATGTGCAGCAACTGATGGGCGCGCAAGGGGCGGACGCGGTGAGGCAGGTCATCGAGTCTTCGGAAGGACCGCGGAAAAGCGTCTGGGCGGTCATTATCGGGTTCGCGACTTTCTTCGCGGGCGCATCGGTTGTGTTTGGCGAATTGCAGGCGGCTTTGAATCGAATCTGGGACGTGCAGGCAAACACGAGCAAGGGGATGATCTCCACGCTCGTGATCAACCGGATACGCTCTTTCGGCATAGCGCTGGCGGTGGGATTTTTGCTGACCGTTTCGCTGGTGGCAAACACGGCCATAGACGGGCTGGCGGCGTACGCGCGCGCATGGCTGCCGGTGGCGCCGTGGATTTGGGATGGAATCAATCTCGGTGCCTCGCTCGCGGCGCTCGTGGTGCTGTTCGCCATGATTTACAAGTATCTCCCCGATGTAAGGCTGGCCTGGCGCGATGTGTGGGTGGGCGCGATGGTGACGGCGGCGCTTTTTATCGCGGGGAAATATTGCATTGGCTTTTATCTCGGCCGAACCTCAACGGCGGGCAGCTTCGGCGCGGCGGGGTCGCTGGCCGTGCTGCTGGTGTGGGTATATTATTCGGCGCTGGTCAGCTTCTTTGGCGCGGAATTCACGCAGGTGTACGCGAAATGGCGCGGGAAGAGGATTGCGCCGGAGCCCCACGCGGTGCGGGCCGGGAATAAACCGGAGAGGGCGTGAGGCCGCCGATCGTCAAAAAAATGCAAGGTGGGAACGGCCATTCTTCCCTCTAGCCGCGTTCTATTTAGGGAATGCTTTAACTTAAAGGAGACAGACTTATGCAAAAATTGACGGACAAAAAAATCGCGATACTCGCCGCGGATGGCTTTGAGCAGGCGGAATTGGAAGAGCCGAAAAAGGCGCTCGATGAGGCGGGAGCAAAAACGGAAATTGTTTCGCCGGAAAGCGGCAAAATCCAGGGCATGCGGCATGCCGACAAGGGGGACAAATTCCGGGTGGACGTGAAATTGGACGATGCAAAACCGGAGGATTACGACGGACTGATGATTCCCGGCGGCCTGATGAATCCCGACACGCTTCGCAGCACACCCGCGGCGCTCAAGTTTGTCCGGCATTTTTTTGAGAAGGGAAAACCCGTTGCGGCGATCTGCCACGGTCCCTGGGTATTAATTGATGCCGGGGTGGTGAAGGGGCGGACGATCACGTCGTGGCCGGCCATCCAGACCGATGTCCGCAACGCGGGCGCGAACTGGGTGGATGAGGAGGTCGTGGTGGACAACGGCCTGGTCACGAGTCGCAAGCCCGATGACATTCCGGCATTCAACAAAAAAATGATCGAGGAGTTTTGCGAAGGCAAACACCCGGCGCAGGCCGCGGGATAAAGCCCTCGCAAATGAGTAGCCAGATATGAGAGCGATTTGGAAGGGGTCGATCAGTTTTGGACTGGTAAACATTCCCATTGCGCTTTACCCGGCGACCCGCGCGGAGGAATTGAAGTTCCGCTTGCTGCGGTCGGGCGATCTCAGCCCGGTGAATTACAAACGCGTCGCGGAAGCGGATGGGAAGGAGGTGCCATGGGACCAGATCGTGAAGGGCTACGAGTACGAGAAGGGAAAATTTGTGGTGCTCAAGGACGAGGATTTCCAGCGGGTGGACATCGAGGCTACGCAGACGGTCGATATCATTAATTTTGTGCATTTGGAGGAGGTAAATCCCATCTTTTTCTACAAGCCCTATTACATGGAGCCGATGAAGGGCGGGGACAAGGCCTATGTGCTGTTACGCGAAGCGCTAAGAGACAGCAAAAAAATCGCGATTGCCAAGGTAGTGATCAAGACGCGCCAGCACCTCGCAGCCGTGAAGCCGCAGGAGAAAGGGCTGATGCTGGAGCTGATGCGTTTTGCCTCGGAGTTGATCGATGTGGACGAATACAAAATGCCGACAGGGCACGCCCTCGGAAAAAAGGAATTACAAATGGCGAAGTCTCTCATCGATTCCATGTCGGGCGAGTGGAAACCGGAGGAATACGTGGATGAATACCGCTCCGCGCTGGAAAAGGTGATCGAGGAAAAAGTTGAGAAGGGCGAAAAAGGACTGCCGCCCGTGCACCGCAAAGCGAAGCCCACGAATGTCATCGATCTCGTGTCGGTGCTGCAAAAGAGTTTGGACGAAAAGGGCGGCCGAGGGAACAAGCGCGGCGCGACGGCGCGAACCAGGCACGCAAAAACCGGCTTACGGAGAAAAGCCGCCTGAGCCATGCCGTTGCGGGAATATCTTCGGAAAAGGGATTTTTCCAAGACCCGGGAGCCGGCGGGAGAAAAGAAAAAAGTCCGGCGCGCGCAATCATTGTTTGTCATCCAGAAGCACGCGGCATCGCGTTTGCATTATGATTTCAGGCTTCAAGTGGATGGGGTGCTGAAGTCCTGGGCTGTGCCGAAAGGGATTCCATTCGCGCAGGGCGACAAGCGGCTCGCGATTGAGGTCGAGGACCATCCGCTGGAGTATGCGAAATTCGAGGGGATCATCCCTGCGCGCCAATACGGCGGAGGGACTGTGATGGTCTGGGACATCGGCAAATACGCGTCGCTCGGCGGCGACCCGGCGCGCGACCTCAAAAAAGGGAAACTCCATTTTGAGTTGAGCGGACGCAAATTGAAAGGGGAATGGACGCTCGTGCGAATCAAGCATGGCGGGGACAATCAGTGGTTGCTGATGAAAACCGGTGGCGACCTAAAACCCATTTCAAAAAAGCGCGACGATGAATCGGCTGTGAGCAAGCGGACGATGAGCAAAATCGCGAAGGATGCGGACTCGGAATGGCATTCGAACCGTGAGGAGAAAAAGGAAACCAACCGGGAAAGAGCGAAATTCGTCGAACCGATGAAGGCAAAATTTGTCGCGGCGCCCACGCAGGGTGAACGCTGGATTTATGAATTGAAATTTGACGGATACCGCGCGATCGCGATCAAGAACGGAAGGAATGTGGAGTTGCTTTCCCGCTCGAGAAAGGGCCTCACAGCCCGATTTCCGGATGTGGCCGATGCAGTGGCGGCGCTGGATAGAGAGCAACTCGTGCTGGATGGCGAAATTGTCGCGCTGGACAAGAAAGGAAGGTCGTCTTTCCAATTGTTGCAAGGATCGGAACTGGGAACGGTTCGGCCCGACATCGTTTATTACGTGTTCGATTTGCTCGATGAGAATGGAAGAAATCTTCGCGACTTCCCCCTCGTGGAACGCAAAGAGCAGCTTCAAAAAATCCTGCGCGAAAACGATGGCGGCGTGATTCGGTTTTCGGGAGAGATTCGCGGCGATCCCCGGGATCTCCTTGCGGAAACGAAACGGCTGGGGCTCGAGGGGATCATCGGCAAAAGGAGCGATTCGGTTTACGAAGCGGGAAAACGGAGCGGCGCGTGGATCAAATTGAAATCGGTGAACGAGCAGGAGTTCGTCATTGGCGGATGGACGCCGCCCAAGGGGACGCGGAACCATTTTGGGGCTCTGCTAATCGGTTATTTTGCGAAGGGCGGATTCCACTTTGCGGGGAAGGTGGGAACCGGGTTCGATGGCGCTCTGCTGGCTATGATATACAAAAAGCTCAAATCAATCGAGCGCGCCGCGTCGCCCTTCATCGATTTGCCGGAGAAAACGGCCGGCAGATGGGGCGGAAATATCACGAGCGCCGAAATGAAACGCTGCAAATGGGCGGAGCCGCGCCTGGTATGCCAGGTGAAATTCGCGGAGTGGACGCGCGACGGCAAATTACGCCAGCCGGTATTTCTCGGTCTGCGGGACGACAAGGCGGCTCGGAATGTCGAACGCGAACGCGCCGCGTAATCGCTCAAAAATTCAGCACGGGGAGTTTCGGCAGCTTTTGCTTAAGCGTAAGGACCGGAGCGTAGAGATCGCCGTGCTTCTTGATGCGTGCGGGGATTTCGCCACTCTCGAATACCAGTTTTTTTCCGCCGGTTTTTTTGGCGGCGGCCTGCACTTCGCGCCATTGCAAGGGTGTGGAGACAGTGGGGTGGTCTTTCGCCCGCAATGAATAAACCGAGACCGTGGTTTTATGATCATCGTTCTGGCTCCAATCGATGAGCACTTTTCCTTTCCGGCGCGCTTTCTGCATGTTGGAAACCACGCTGTCGGGATGCCGGCGCTCGAGGTATTCGGCGATCATTTTGGAGAAGGACTTCGTTTTGGCGTAAGTGACCGGCGAATTCAGCGGCACATGGACTTGCAGTCCTTTCGATCCCGAAGTTTTCGCGAAGCTTTGCAGCCCCAGCGCATCAAATATTTCCTTCATCCACAATGCCACGCGGCAGCAATCCACTATATCCGCCGGGGCGCCGGGATCGAGATCGAACGCCACCGAACTTGGCCGGGAAATGGACGAACCCTTGTGTAAAAAAGTATGAAGTTCTATGTCGGCGAGATTGGCCGCCCAGACCAGCGAAGGAAGATCGTTGATTACACAATAATCGACAGGGTTCCCTTTGGAATGGCGCTCGGCGCGGGCGGTCTTCAACCATTTGGGCCTGTGCTCCGGGCAGTGCCGCTCATAAAAGAAGAATCCCTCAACTCCATCCGGATAACGCTTCAGCGTGACAGGCCGGTTTTTCAAGTGCGGAAGAAGGACCTGGGAAACGCCGATGTAATAATTAATCACGTCCCCCTTGGTGAAACCCGTCGCCGGGTACAGGATTTTTTGCAGGTTGCTGACCGGCAGCTTGCGGCCCGCCACACTGAGCTCCGCCTTGCCGGTCATTGGTCGCTGATGCGAACAGGCGAGGGCATTGGCGTTTCCTGGGGCGGGACTGCCATGCTCCTAAGCAAAAGCGCAACATCCCACGTCAAAAGACCCTGTCTCCATATCCGCCGTTCCAATACCCGCATCGCGCTATGTGATATCACACGCATACTCTCTTTACCTTGTTAGACAAATTGCATGGGCATTTTATTCATTCCTTCGCGCGCGCAAACGAGGCCATTACAGCCGCCCGGTCAGAGCCAGGATGAGCAGGATTAAAAGCACCAATCCCAAACCGCCGCTCGGGTAGTAACCCCAGCCGGTGCTGTAAGGCCAGGCGGGCAGAGCCCCGATGAGCAATAAAACCAATATGACCAATAATATCGTATTCATGCCTTCTGAATCGTAACACGGGCGCGCGACGCGCGTGTTGGGGCCGGGCTTGACCCGATTATCTCAGAGTCCGATGTCGGCAAAAAAGTCGCATCCGCGCGCCCGAAAGCGCGGGATGCGACAAATAACGGGGTCAAACAGCGCTTAAAGCTTCTCGATGGTGCTACGGATGGACTCCTTGTCCTGCCCGAGGCGCTTCTGCAGCCGCCCCAGCAGTTCATCCTCCTTGCCTTGGGTGAATGCGAGGTCATCATCGGTGAGCTGGCCGTATTTCTGTTTGAGCTTGCCTTTGAGTTCGTTCCAATTGCCTTTGATTTCGAATTTTGTCATACAAATAAATCGCATCGCAGCCGCGCCCCGGTTGTTTTTCCGTTCCGCTTACGACCAGTTTTAATTTCGCGCGCGAAGTGGATTCAATGAGCGCGATACCGCTGAGGGAGTTTGGAAAAACTGGCGTTAAAATCTCGGCCTTGGGATTGGGCGGCCACCACCTTGGCGACGCGGCGGACGAAAAAACCGCGATCAAAATCGTCCGCGAAGCGGTCGATGGCGGGATCACCTTTTTCGACAACTGCTGGGAGTATAACCGCGGCAAGTCGGAAAACTGGATGGGGAAAGGACTCAAGGGGCTGCGCGACAAAGTCTTTCTGATGACGAAGGTTTGCACCCACGGGCGCGATGCCACGTTAGGCATGCAAATGCTTGAGGAATCCTTGCGCAGATTGCAGACCGACCACCTCGACCTCTGGCAGATCCACGGTGTCGCGTTTGACAACGACCCCGATCTTTTCATTCGCCCCGGCGGCGCTGCCGAAGCGCTCGCGAAAGCCAAGGAGCAGGGGAAAACGCGGTTCTTGGGCTTCACTGGACACAGGGACCCCACGATCCATCTCAAGATGCTGGATACCGGGTTTCTTTTTGATTCGGTACAAATGCCGCTGAACCCCTTCGATTATTCATTCCATAGCTTCGAGCAATTGGTTCTTCCGCGATTGGTGGAAAAGGGGATCGCCCCTTTGGGAATGAAACCCCTCACGGGCAAGGCCGAGCCGCTCAAGAAAACAATCCTGACTCCGGATCAAATGCTGCAATACGCGATGAGCCTTCCCGTGGCGACGACGATCACCGGCATGGAGAAGCTTGATGTGCTTTATCAAAACCTGAAAATCGCGCAGGGCTTCCAGCCGTTGAGCGTCGCGGAAATGGACGCGATCAGGAAACAATGCGGCGCTCTCGCCGCGGATGGGCGGTTCGAACATTACAAGGTCTCGTTGCAATTCGATAACCCCGAGGCGCGTCTGGCGCACGGGTTCCCGATCGATCCGCAGCAAAAGGAGGTCAAGGAGATGCTGCAGGAAACCGACAATACCGGAAGGCCGTTCCCCATTTTGAAATCATGAATGAAAACGAGCCGTCAATGCCGCCGGCGGCAGGAATTCATCGCCGCGACTTCGTGAAGGGGGCCGCGTTGACAGGAGCGGCGATCATCGGAGGAGGAATTGTTATGGCACAGGACATCTCGCAAAAAATTTCCAAAGCAATGACGGGCGGCGCGCAGGTGCCGCAAAAGCCGTTGGGAAAAACGGGATTGAAGGTTTCGGCGCTGGGAATCGGGGGCTACCATTTGGGAACCGCGAAGGACCAGGACGAGGCAAACCAGATAGTCGCGCAGGCCATCGACGCCGGCGTGAATTTTTTTGACAACGCGTGGGAGTACCACGAAGGGGAAAGCGAGAACCGCATGGGGCAGGCCCTCAAGGGAAAGCGCGACAAGGTCGTTTTGATGACCAAGGTTTGCACGCACGGCCGCGGCAAGGATGTCGCGATGCGGATGCTGGAGGAATCCTTGCGCCGCTTGCAAACGGACCATCTGGACATATGGCAAATCCATGAAGTCGTTTATCACAACGACCCGGAATTGATTTTCAAACCGGGGGGCGCCGCGGAGGCGCTGCTTGAGGCGAAGAAGCAGGGAAAGGTGCGTTTCATCGGGTTCACGGGGCACAAGGACCCCGCGATCCATTTGAAGATGCTCTCGCATGATTTTCCGTTCGATACCGTGCAGATGCCTTTGAATTGTTTCGACGCCACATTTCGCAGTTTCGAGACGCAAGTTTTGCCGGAGGCGAATAAACGCGGGATCGCGGCCCTTGGAATGAAGAGCCTCGGTGGCAGCGGCGAGATGGTCACCAGCGGGACGATCACGCCGGAGGAAGGCCTGCGCTACGCGATGAGCCTTTCCGTGGCGACGACAATCAGCGGAATCGATTCGCTCGACGTGCTGGAGCAGAACCTCGAAATCGCCCGCAATTTCAAGCCGATGAGCGATGCCGAAATGGCGGCCCTCCGGGAGCGTTGCCGGAAGCTTGCCGGGGACGGGCGCTTTGAGCGGTTCAAGACCACGAAGATGTACGACGGCGATCTCGGCCGGGAGCAGCATGGTTACCCGCCGGCGAAGGAACTGCCAATTTAAGGATGAAAGACGCGCGCTTCTGTAAAGGCCGCAAGCCATGAGCAAGCCCGGAGCGAAGCGAAGGGCGCGTCGAATGGCTACCCGGCATGGATTCGAACCATGAATAACGCCTCCAAAGGGCGCTGTGTTACCGTTACACCACCGGGTATTTTGTGGCTTAAGATTTACCGCGTGAGCACTCCTATTGCAAGCGGTGGAGGAGATTTTTTCCGGTCATTTCGGCGGGCTGGAACCGGCCGAGCAGGAAGAGGATGGTGGGCGCGACGTCGGCGAGGATGCCGCTTTCGACGCGGAAGTTTTTCGCCTGCTCCGCGACGTAAATGAAATGGACGAGGAATGTGGTGTGGGCGGTATTGGGCGAGCCGTCGGGGTTTCGCATCAGTTCGCAATTGCCGTGGTCGGCGGTGATGAGAAGCTGGCCGCCGAGCGACAATGTTTTCTCGACGACCGCTTTCACGCAGGCGTCGATGGTTTCGACGGCCTTGACGCCAGCTTCGACCACGCCCGTGTGCCCGACCATGTCGGGGTTCGCGAAATTCAGGATCACCATGTCGTAATTGGGCAGCGCCGCGACCACTTTTTCGGTGACTTCAGCGGCGCTCATCTGCGGCTTGAAATCATAGGTGGGAACGTCCTTCGGCGAAGGGACGATGATGCGGTCCTCACCCGGAAATTGCCGCTCGATCCCGCCGTTGAAGAAATAGGTGACGTGCGGGTATTTCTCGGTCTCGGCGATGCGGAGTTGCTTGAGGCCGGTTGCGCTCACGACTTCGCCGAGGATCTTTTCCAACGATTGCGGTTTGAACACCACGGGGCAGTTGTAAGTCTTGTCGTATTCGGTGAGCGTGACGTAATGGACGGCGGGCGTGACCTCGCGGTCGAAGCCGTTGAAGTCCTTTTGCAGGAAGGCCACGGAGAGCTGGCGCGCCCTGTCCGCGCGGAAGTTGAAAAAGATGATCACATCTCCATCGCGCACCCGCTGTTCGTTCCCGTTGCAGAAGATGAGGGGCGGCAGAAATTCGTCACCGCGCGGTTCCTCCTTGTAGGCTTCGGCCACCGCAGCGGAGGGAGATTGTCCCGATGGTTTTCCCCGACCCAGCACGATCGCGTCCCAAGCAAGCTTCGTGCGCTCCCATCGCTTGTCGCGGTCCATCGCAAAATAACGGCCGATCACTGTGGCGATCTTCGCCCCGCTGGCGGCGGTCTCCGCGCTCACGGTGGCGAGGTAATCCGCGCCGCCGGTAGGCGAAGTGTCGCGCCCGTCGGTGATCGCGTGAATCAGGATGTCCATCACGCCGGCGTCGCGCGCGGCATTGCAGAGCGCGATGAGATGTTTCTGGTGGCTGTGAACGCCGCCGTCGGAAAGCAGCCCGAGGAAATGCAACCTGCGGCCCTTGGCTTTGGCAAAAGCTTCCTGCAAGACCGGGTTCGTTTTGAGTTCGCCGTCGATGATCGCCTTGTTGATGCGGGTCAGGTCCTGGTAAACGATGCGGCCCGCGCCGAGATTCATGTGGCCGACCTCGCTGTTGCCCATCTGCCCTTCGGGAAGCCCGACATCCATGCCGCTCGCGCTCAAGGTCGCGCGCGGATAAGTGGCGTAAAGATAATCGTGATACGGTGTTTTCGCGAGCAGGGTGGCATCGCCATTTTCAAGGGCCCTGGCGCGCCCGTCGGGATTGATTCCCCATCCGTCGCGAATAATAAGCACTACAGGATGTTTAGACATAGCAAATCATTTGAATCGAGATGCGCGCGGGACACAAAGCAAAAATGCCGAGCTAAACACGAAGTCGCTGATTATTTTCCGGAGGGCTCATTTTCCTCGGCAACAGCCGCCAGAAAACGCGGCGCGAAATCCGGCATCACCTTCGCTATATGTCTCCAGCTTGGCAGGATGGATCGCGGCACGGAGGACGGAGTGGAAGCCTCCTCCAGTGCGCGCGAAAACGAATCCACGGCCCGCTGCTCGGCCACTGCGTCGAACGAAATGCCATTCATGAGCGCCAGGTGGCCGTAGCGCCGCAAGGCGTCCCTGGATTCGCGGCGATAGCTCAATTGCAAAGCCGGAAGAAAATTCCCGCCCGTCACGGCGCCCTCCCCTGCGAGGTGTTCGAATAACGCAGCGGCAATCTGTTTGCTCATGGCATGGAGGCCGCCGCCATCCGCCGCTTCGAGCGGTTGGTGCCTGTGGTCGTAATTCCCGCCGCCATCGACCTGGCACACACGCCCGGGCTCCGTGGCGCGAAAGATTTCGCAGAGCAGGCCGATTTCCAGTCCCCAATCGCCGCGGAACGAAAGAGCGTCCGCCACCTCGCGGCGCAAGGCGTATTCGCCGGAGAGCGGATAGCGGAAGCTCAGCAAAAAATCGAGCAGCGGATGGTGCCCAAGCACTCGCACCAGCGCGTGCAGCAGCGGCGTAAGAAACAACCGGCTCACGCGGCCGTAAATGCGGTCGGTAACGCGGCTGTAATACATTTTTGAGCAGTGGTAGGAGAGGTCCGGGTGAAGGGCCGCGTAGCACAGCAGTGCGAGGGCGCTACGCTGGAAGGATGCGACGTCGCAATCCTGGGTGACGATCAGTTCCGACTTTCCCTCCGCAATCCCCAGCCCAAACGCGGCCCAGACATTGAATCCCTTGCCGGGTGGCGGCAGGAGATGTGTTACATCCGAAAGCAGCCGGTAAACCGCGCCGAGGCCGGGGCCGTCATTCCACAGGATTCGGTGGGGAATCCGGACGCGGGAAAAGAAATTCCGCGCCACTTGGAAGCCGGCTTCGTCCATGCCATTCATGCTGAAAATAATTTCCCGGATGAATTTCGCCTGCGCCAGTTCCCCGATGATATGCGCGAGCGCCGGATTCCCGACATCGGCGGAATGGCACGGCATCACGAGCGAAACCGGTTTTTGTTCCGTCAGCGTTGCGAGTTCTGCCTCGATGGATTCGGCATTCGTCTCCGTGAGGCGCTGGAGAGTGCTGATCAGCCCGTGCTGATGGAAGTCGCTCACGGGCCTTGGGGCGGGCTTTGCGGCGTCTGCCCTTCCTCCGGCTCTTCTTCATCGTCCTCCTCGATCTCGCGGCGCCATTGGCGCGAAATGAAGGGCCTCACGAAGCCATAAAGGAGATAGGAGATGAATATCAACGCGGGCATCCATTCGTAATAAAGCAGCGTGACCACGAGCAAAATCACGATCACGAGAAAATGCAAAATGGAGCGCCGCGTGCGCCAATTGATCGACTTGAAGCTTGGGTATTTGAAGCCGCTGAACATCATGAACGAGAGAAAAAGCATCAGCGGCGGCAGCAGCCATTTCCAGTTTCCAAGATCGTGCTCGCCCTGCCACCACAGCAGGCAGAGCGTGAGCGAGGCGATCAATCCCGCGGCCGCGGGGATCGGAAAACCTTTGAATTCCTTGCTCGCGGCGGTGGAATTTGCCGCGGCGAGACAATTGAAACGCGCGAGCCGCAGCGCGCCGCAGACCAGGTAGATGGAGGCGACCACCCAGCCGATGCGGCCAAACGGTTCCAGCACGATGCGATAAACCATCAGCGCCGGGGCAACGCCAAAGGATACGATGTCCGCGATCGAGTCGAACTCGCGTCCGAAATCGCTCTCGTGCCCGCCGAGCCGGGCCAGGCGTCCATCGAGCAAATCGCAAATGCACGCCCCGAGGATGCACCATATCGCGAGCCGGAAATTCTGCTGGGCCCCGATCGGGTCGATTTCCTTCTTGAGCGCTCCTTCCAGGATTTTCAGGATGGATGCGAAACCGAAGCAGAGATTGCCCGCCGTCATCAGGTTCGGCAGCAGGTATATTTTCGGATTTCCGTTTTCGTTCATGGGTTTGCGCGTGGCGGGGGTGGGCGCCAGGGAACATCAATTCGATGGTAATACGGCGATGACGGTTGCGCCACCTTGAACACGGTCCCCCGCTTTCACCATGATCGTGCTGGTTAACGGCAAATAGACTTCCGTTCGCGAGCCGAAACGGATCATGCCAAAACGCTCCCCCTTGGCCACGGTGTCGCCGACTTTTGACCACGCGACAATTCGCCTCGCAATTGCGCCGGTAATCTGGCGGACCACCAACTTCGCCTTGGGGCTTTCGATCGCCCATGTGCGGAACTCGTTGAGCTTTGTGGCGTCCGGGTTTCGCGCATCGAGGAATTGCCCGGGCGTGAACTTGCTATAGGTGATTTTGCCCTCGATTGGAGCGCGATTTACGTGCACGTCGAGCACGGAAAGGAATATCCCCACGCGCTGAGTGGGAGCTTTGAGGACTTCGGGTTCGTCCACTTGCGCGATGTCCGCAACCACGCCATCCGCGGCGGCCACCACGGCATTGGGATCGGCGGGCACGGGCCGGTCCGGGTCGCGGAAAAAATAAAGGACAAAAAGCACGAGGAGCAAGCCCGGCAGCGCCAGCCATGGGATGAGAAAAAACAAATCCGCGGTGATGAGCAGCGCAACCGCCAGGATCCACCGGGCTTCAAACAGGGTTTGGGAACGCATAAGGCCACGCAACATAGACGCCCACCGCGCAGGGGTAAAGTCCGCTGTTTCGCGCGCCCGGCAAATCCGCAGGCAAGGAGCTTGATTTTCGCGGCTTGCCGGTGCAAGACTGCGCCGATGAAAGCCGACCGCTTCCAATCCTTCTGTGCGACTTTATTGCTAACCGGCTGCCTGCTCGTGGCGGCGGGTGGTTTGGGGCTTTGGTATTTCGGTCCGAAATCCCCGAAATCCACGGAAGAGAAGCAGGAACTTGTTTCAAAAGAGCCGGAACAAACATTGCAACAAACGCCGGCCGAGAATGAAACCCCGCCGAGCGAAGCAATCAATACCCCCTCGCCTACGCCCGCTCCCCCGGAACCCTCCGCAACGCCAAAGGCGCAGGTCGCGCAACCGCAACCCTCGCAGCCACCGCCTCGATATGTCCTCGTGGGATCGACCGTGGTCCCCGCTCCATCAACCGGTCCTGTCCCGAAAGCGAAATCGACACCGCTGCTCATTACCTCCGCGGCGGGATCTCCGTCGCCTTCACCTTCGCCCTCGGCAGTTACGCCCGCCGCCGCCGCAAGCTGGACCTTGAGCAATAAACAGCGTCAGCAGATCGCGGATGCGCTTGGCAAGGAAGGGGGCAAAAACATCACCATTTGCTCGGTGCAGTCGGATGCGGCGGGACTCGCATTCGCCACGGCGCTAAAGCATTTATTTGAGCAAGCGGGTTGGCACGTGGATGGCGTGAAACAATTGCCGTTCGCAAAACCGCCGGTGGGATTGAGCCTTGTATCGGGATCGTATCCCGCGCCGGATGCCCTTGTCGCGGCGTACCACGCCCTGGTCGCGGCGGGGCTGAATGTCTCGCAGCAACTCGATATGAAACTTTCGGGCAGCCAGGTCGAATTGATCGTTGGCGGAAAGCCGGCAGAGTGAATAAAAAGGCCGCCTGGCGAGTCAAACAAGTGTGAGCAGGATCAATCAATGCGGTTTGACGCTATTGGCCGCGCTTGGATTGTGGCTGCTGCCTGCAACCGCGATGGCGGATGGCATGCGGGGCAACCAAGGAGGTGGCCGTAAATATTGGCCGGCTTATCGCGGTTACCAGCGGCATTCGTATTATTCGCCCAGCTGGTACTACTTTGGAAGGCCGCACTCCTACTACGGCGGCCCGGGCCGGAGGCGTTAATTTTTGACGGTTCCGAGGCGCTCAAGAAGCGCGCGGTCAATCTCGGCCGCGGCTTGAGTGGCAGGGGCATAAACCACATGGTCGAAGGCCGCTTCGTCGATGGCGGCTTCAGCGGCAAGATTATTGAGGACTTTGTAGCCGGGGAACTGTGCCGCCATGTGTGAAACCGGCAACACGACGCCGCTCGTGCCCATCACCAAAAAGACATCCTGCGCGCTTGCCATTCCCACCTCATTCCACATCACTTCGTACATCGGCGCCATTTCGCCGAAAAACACGATATTCGGCCGTACACCTTTGATCGACGGGCACCGCCCGCAACGGACTCCATTCTTCCATGCCTCGTAGCCGATGCTCCACACATGCCCGCATTCGACGCACCGCATTTCCGGCAAAAAACCGTGGAGGTGGACCACGTCGCGGCACCCGGCGCGTTCGAGGAGGTCATCGACATTTTGGGTGAGAATCACGGTCTCGTAACGCTGCTGCCAGGCGGCGATCATGCGATGGGCGGCATTGGGCCCGGCGGTTGCAAGCTGCATGCGGCGATCATTGTAAAACTTTTGCACGAGGTCGTAGTTGGCCCTCCAGGTCGCGCCGTTGCAGACCACATCAATGGAATGGTTTTCCCACAGGCCGTTGCTGTCGCGAAACGTGCGGATGCCGCTCTCCGCGCTCAAGCCCGCCCCGGTAAGGATGATCAATTTCGCCATGGCCGAGTCGCGAGCGGATGTTTTACGCCGGCGCGAGCTTGCGTCCCGCAAGGCGTTCGAGGACGCGCAGGCATGAGGTCTCGGGTCTCACCATCCCGCGAATGGGCAACAGGTATGTCTGCTCGAATTGATGCTGGCCGGACATTGCCGCGTGCGAAACCTGGTCGCTAAAAACGACCCACGTGCTGCCGGCGGGGAAGGGCTGAGTGTGCTGCGTCACCGTTTCCTGGTAATTCGTGTCCTCTTTCATCCGGTCGTGCAATTGCAGCATGTAGTGGTCGTATTCGCTGCGCGGCGCCTTGGTGATGCGGAAAAGGTAGTTGAACGTCGCGCTGCCGAATGCGGGCCGCGTGAGCGTGGGGAAAAAACGCTTCGCCATGTCCTCGAACGGCTCGCCCACGCGCCACGTGCGCGGACGTTTGGGATTCACGTTGCTGAAAATGCGGAGGATGCGTTTGCCTTGCGTGGGCGAACTGGGGAAGGAATCGACGTGGAGCCGCGTGTCGTCCTTGCGCCACGAGGAATTGCGGCCCGCCACTTCCACCGGGCGAAAGCTGGTGCGCGCCTGGATCAAATCCTTGCTGTAAGCGGGGAGCAGCGCATTGAGCAAAGTCTTCGTCTGCAACGCGAACCGCGAAATCATCCCCTTGAGCGTCCCGGCCTCCTCGCCGGTGCATACGGTGCCCCCCAGCTTGTCGCTGGCGGGATTGTAATTCACGTTTTTCGACTTGTCGATGACCCGCGGGTCGCGCAGTTGTGCCTCCTTCTCACTGAGCCTGAAGGTGAGATTGGGGAAGAAAAGCACCAGCCCTCCCTCGAGCGCTTCCGTGGCTTCTTTTTGCGTGGCGGCATCGAACGGGGCGTTCCAGTCGCCGTGTTGAATCTCGTGGATGAATTTCATGGGAGCCACTATGTAACGACAGCTTTCGGCGATGCACAATCGGATTCTGGTGGGGCAACACAAACACCTAATCCGTGATCAGCATGCAATCGCCGTAACTGTAAAAACGGTATTTCTCGCGAATGGCTTCGGCGTAGGCTTTGAGCACGAATTCCCTCCCGGCGAACGCGCTCACGAGCATGAGCAACGTCGATTTTGGCAGGTGGAAGTTTGTCAGGAGCGCGCGGACGATTCGGAATTCATGGGGCGGGTGAATGAAAATGTCCGTGGCGTTTTCCTGCGCGCGGATTTTTCCCTCGCGCGCCATGCATGATTCCAGCACGCGCGTAACAGTGGTGCCGACAGCCACGATGCGTTTCGCCGCATGGATTTTTGCGGCGGCTTCCTCCGGGATCGCGAACCGCTCGGAATGCATGCGATGCCCGGTTATCCGGTCCGTCTGCACCGGCCTGAAGGTGCCCGCGCCGACGTGAAGCGTAATGAATGCGTGCGAAATCCCGCGCAGTATCCCCGGTGTAAAATGCAGGCCCGCGGTCGGCGCGGCAATCGCGCCCGGATTGCTGGCAAACACGGTTTGGTAACGCCGCTTGTCCTCTTCCTCGCTCTGGCGCCGCATGTAAGGCGGGAGCGCCAGGCGCCCGACCTTGTCCAAATCCACCGGCGTTTGAAATGAAACCACGCGCTCGCCATCAGGCAGAAGATCGATCACTTCACCCTCGTTGCCCGCGACGACGACTTTCGCGCCGGGTCTCATCTTCCGGCCGGGATTCACCATGCATTTCCAGGTTGCCCCGCCCAGTTGCTCGAGGAAAAGCAATTCGATTTTCCCATCGTCGGAGAATACCCGCGCCGGCACCACCTTCGTGTCGTTCAGCACCACGAGATCGCCCTCGCGCAAAAAGGAAGCAAACTCCTGAAAACCGCGATGCTCGATCCGTTGCTCCGCGCGGCGCAAGACCATCATGCGCGACGCATCGCGATGAGGAAGCGGATGGCGCGCAATGAACGATTCCGGCAGCGGATAATCGTAATCGTTAGTAAAGAGGCTCATCCGGGAAGATCATCAAAAACAATGAACCGCATGCGATGATAAAAAGCGGGAACGGAATTCATGGCTGGATCTTGCCAAGCCACCGAAGGCAAGCGGGGGCATCTAAAAAGTAGCGCAACCGTCCCGGTTGCCGTCGAAATTGCTTCAAGCCGCAGGCTTGCACTTATATTTCCGTCTGGGGTTTTCAACGGCAACGGAGGGAAAAAGTGCAAGCCTGAACGGCTTGGTTTATTTTGGATGGCGACCGGGACGGTCACGCTACGGGACGGCCCGCAGGGCCGTGGCTACAAGCGTAAAAGTCAGGCCGGGCATGGAGAACCACGCCCGGCCCGACGGCTTGGCAGCCTCAACATTTATGCCAGCCCAAGCGACTGCAGGAGCGCTTGGTCTATGACACCCGTCACCGGGAGCCCCTGATCGGCTTGATAGTTTTCTATCGCCTGCTGGGTAAGCGGCCCGATAATTCCATCCACGTCGCCGCTGTAATAGCCCAACTGGGCAAGCTGGGACTGGACCTCGGCGGCCACGGAGGAAGTATTCGCGTAAGCGGGCTGGTTGTAATAGTCATTCCCGTAGTCATATCCGTAATAAGGATATTCGTAAGGGTAGCCATACGGCCACAAGCCCGCATCGACGAGCAGCCATCCGCCGTCAAACCAGCGGTAATGATGGCCGCCCCAGTAATGCTCCACACCCCTGTTCCAGCCGGGATGGGTGTTCGCGGCGGACCATCTTCCGCCGTAGTTATTGGAGCGATTAAACGCCGTCACATTCCGCGAGGCGTTGAAATTCGCGCCACGGGAAATCGCGGCGCTATTGACGCGAGTTCCCCCGTTGACGCGGGTTCCCCCAAACCGATTCACAGCGGCAGCGGAATTATAA
>Ga0206907_1023_pt1 | contig 25423 bp, 26 predicted proteins | sample Alteio_BWOrgHeat_80_FD_152951 | JGI IMG/M metagenome (GOLD analysis project Ga0206907, IMG submission 152951) | Enriched cells from forest soil in Barre Woods Harvard Forest LTER site, Petersham, Massachusetts, United States -... | ecosystem: Environmental > Terrestrial > Soil > Temperate forest >...
CTCCTTACCGAGGCTTTCCAGTGCCGCGATACGGTGCCAGCCATCGGTGAGAATGAAGGCCCCGTTGAGGTTGGCGACTGTCACGGGAGGCATGGTTCGCCCGGAACGGTAGACAGCCGTGTACCTCTTGATCCAACTGCGCTCCAAGGGTCGAAACTGAAAGCGCTCGTCGATCACGATCCGGTTGAGCTGCAGGACTTGTCCCTGAGCCTCAAGGTCGGACGTTACGCTCTCTGTACCATGCATATCCACTTAGCCACCTGCGCTTTCGTTCGTCGCACATTCCGCACCCCACCCAGATAATGGCGCATAGATGGGCGTTCTGGGCTGATTACGGTGCTCAGATGATCCTCGATACTGCCCACAATTGCAGTTTGATGTTTGAAGCCCTCGCTCCCCCCGGGTCACAGGTGGGAAGCTCTTCCCACGATAACCTCAATTGGTGAACAGCTACCTAACTCCTACTGGCCGGAAGGTCGCGGAACTACGGTATACACGGGCCCGCCTCTTCAGCCCCTTGGCAGTCTGGTTCCATCTGGAACATGGCCCCTCCAGGGCCTTGTCGCTGAATTTCCTATGCACTAGCGTGTCGCCCCCACCCAGACATTGTGCCGATGTGCATCTAACGCGCTATTATTGCGGGGGCGGAGACAATCGACGCATCAGTTCAGGGGCCTTCAGCGGCCGTGCTCCTAGCCTGCCAGCACCCTGTAGACTGATGCCCTACCTATGCCCAGATGCTGGGCTATTTGTGTCGCGCCAAGCCCCTGGGCCTTGAGGGCACAAGCCTCCGCGGTCTTCGCCCGGGCTGTCGGTGCCCGTCCTTTGTACTTACCCTCGGTCTTCGCCTTGGTAATCCCCTCACGCTGGCGCTCTAGCATAATTTCCCGCTCGAACTGCCCGATGGCCCCAATCACCGTCAGCAGGAGCTTCCCTGTGGCCGTGCTCGTGTCTAGACCGAGGTTGAGGATCTGAAGGTGCGCACCCTTACGGTTCACCCTGTCTGCTATCTCCAGCAGGTGCTGCGTCGAGCGCGCTAAACGGTCCAGCTTGGAGACCACCAGAGCGTCACCCTCGCGGATGTAATCCAGGGCGGCCTCAAGGTGCACTCTGGGTCCGACCGAAGACACCTGCTCGCTGAAGACCTTCTCACAGCCTGCTTGAGCTAGCTCGGCAAGCTGCGCCTCAAAGCCTGCTGTTTGGTCTGTCGTTGATGTCCTGGCGTAGCCAACCTTCATTGCTGCCTCCGTCTCACACGCTTTAGGTACGTTGCGAGACGAGTGTCTCATTGGCCAGATGCCCATTCCTATGAGTCACGTTGACTCACCCCCGCCATGACTCACACGGGCTTGCCCAGTGGGACAGACTAAGATGTAGCCCTACGACTGGTCAGGCCAAGAGGATGGTCAGGTCGAGTAGACCGGTTCGACGAACTATGCGGATAGACACGTTGGTGTTCAGTGTCGAGCCAGCGCTTCGCGTGGCACGATATCCGACCTGGTTCCATCTGGACCATGATCCCTCCGGGTCCTGGTCACTGATCGAGGCTTCAAAAAGACCGTTAAAGCCCCGATTGTTGTTGGGGTCCTGGCGGTGACGTCTTTCGCTGGGACCTATAGGGGCACCATTAGGTCGCTAACGGCGATCACCCCCGAGATACCCCAGCCTCAGCTTTATAACCGGCGAGCGACCGCCAACCTGCGGGGCGTGGTTCCGAGTGCATTTCGCCCTTAGGCTGGTAGCCATTCATCTTTAATTCGGGTGAAACGTACCTTAGAATAGCCTTACGCTGCGAGGTCGCAGGAGAAGCACGTTGTCGGGCCTCAGGCCCTTGTTCGTTGGCATCTATGTTGCCCGGCAGGCCGTCCCAGAGACGCTGCTGGCTGACCTCCCACGAACCTGTCGCGTGCATGACAGGTCAGTGCCGTTCAGCTGAGCCTCCTAGCCTCAACGGCTGGGCGAGCTACAATCATCCTGACCGAACTAGCGCAAGCCTCGGCCGTGTCTTGTCTCCTCCTGGTACGACGCATGAGCGTCAGACCTGATTGGCCGATATGAAGCTATCGATCCTGCGCAGCTACAAGGCTGGTTGAGGGGCATTCTTCCCGAAACGCCGGGTACTGTCCTCGATGTCGGCGCTGGGTCAGGGCGGGCCACCGCTCGGTTTGCCAGCTAGGGGCACGTCGAGGTGGCCGCGGACCCCGAACCGATAACCCCGATTCGGGCCTGATGCGCGTGAAACCGTTCGACAAGCGCCTCGACCGAACAGGCGCGTCATCAACACCACGCCCCTGGTATCCGAAGCCGATACCTCGATCAAATCAACGAAAACTGAACGGCCCAAAACAAAACGAGGCGGCCCGTGGGCCGCCCCGTCTTGTAGCTGGTAGAGACAGTCGCGTTTTACGGCTCGACGATCTCGACCCGGCGGTTCTGCGGTTCACGCACCCCATCGGCTGTTGGGACGCGGTTGTCGTTCTCGCCGCGACCGGCAACGATCATCTGATCCCTCGGCACACCCAGGGCCGCCATCGCCCGCGCCACATTGTTGGCGCGCCGCTCGGAAAGCCGCTGGTTATAGCCCGGCGAGCCCGACCGGTCGGTGTAACCGGTAACCTGGATCTGCACCGGAGCACCCGCCTTATAGGCGTCGGCCGCCTGCTGGATGATCGCGTGACCCTCAGGCGTGATCGTGTCCTTGTCCCAATCGAAGAACACAATGAACACCTTCGGTGCCGCTGGCGGCGGTGCCGGGATCGCTAGTGGTGGTGGTGGCGGCGGCGGCTGGTTGAAGTGATAGTTCAAGCCAACCCGAAAGATGTTCTCGTTGTTGTCGAAGCTGACATGGTTGGTCAGTGTCGAGCGTACCGTGTCGTTCGCGACGTTGTACCCGATCGTGCCCAGATTGACGTACAGGTACTCGGCCTTGATCGAGAACTGCGGCGATACCGCAAACTCGGCACCAGCGCCGACATTATAACCAGTGGAAACCCCGCTTTTCGAGCCTCTTAACGAGGCGGTCGAGGTACCCGAGAACTGGTTGGCAAACGAGCTGTCGATCTGCGCATAGGAGAAGCCGCCGGTCACGTAGGTGAGCCACGTCGGAGACGGGGTCCAACCGAGGCGACCACGCACCGTGCCCAGCCATTCCTGCGTCCGGCCCACTTGGTACGTCGAGGTCAGGCCCCCAATCGTCCTGGTGCCCGTCCCGCCATTGTTGCTGAGACCGGCCCCGTCAAAATCAGTTTCAATGCCCAGAAGCCATGACGGATTCCACCGGAAATTATAACCGATCTGACCGCCGCCGAGGGCCCCACCGCCATTAAAATGTTGGTTGGTGGTAAACGTGTTCCCGCCATTACCATTAATGCCATTAGTGGTGAGCGTGGCGGTTGAGTTACCAAAAAGACCCCCGCCATTAACGCCTGCATAAAACCCCTGCCAAATGTCGCCCATCACCATCGGTGGCGCCATCGGTGCGGGCGGTGGCATTGACTGCGCTCCAGCAGGCCCCATGGATGCCACCCACAATGCGGCTCCGGCGCTGCTAATTAGAAGTCGGCGGATCATAATTTCCCCCTGGCGTATGACAACTCCGACGGGGGCGAGGGTTGTTTCGTTCCTCAGCCGACCATCTCTCTCCTATTTGGCACACGGAGCCCTAGCAGTTCAAGCCTCGCGTTGGTTTCGTGGAGCGTTCGTTGCTTAAACACAATGAGTGTGACTACTAAGCAACAGTCGGTGATGCTCGATGAGCCACCCTGTACGTTCCCAGCCTGATATTCGCCGCTTTGGCGATCTTCCAGACCGTCATGCGGCTGACACCGCCGATTTGTCTGGCCACTTGTGATGCGTTCGGACTGTCTCTGAGGGCGGCGATGATTTGCGCCCGCTTTTCCACCGACACTCGATGATGCCCCTTTGTAGATTTACCATCGGAAAGCTCAATTCCCGCTGCTTTGGCGATCCGCCTGACCGTGCTGGGGTCTACGTCTCCCACTTCTTTAGCAACCCGTATTGCGTTCGAGTTGTCTATAAGGGCGGTGATGACCCGCGCCCGTTTCTCTGCGGTAAGCATGGTGGTCGAAAATCCGCCTGGCAAGTTCGCGTAACCGGCAAACGGTGATCACAAGAAGCGATGAGTTTACCGCATAATCTTGTACGATGCTAGGCTGCACAATATACCGACCAACAGTGGCGATTGGCAATTTTGGTCGCACGGCAAACGGCAAACGACCCAGTTAAGACGCCACTAAGACATTGAGCACCCAAACAAGGCAAACAGCTCCAGGGTATCGGATAACAGTCGTAAGCGGAAAGTTTGCAGATTAAAAACTTATTTCTTGTTGACAGCCTCATAAGACCATTGAAGCTCTTGTTTGCTGACTTTTATTGGTGCGTTGATAGCGTCTTTTGGATTGCCACCACCGAGCTGAATGCTCAGCGCTATATTATTTTCCATATCCAATACGATGGTTTGATCGGTCACCGGGTGTTGATCACCGACCTGATGACCCCGACAATGCAAGACCGTGTTTTTTGCAGCCGCGGCACTGCCAAACGCCACCAACAAAGCCGACGATAAGACAAAGCATTTCAGCATGGCGCGCCTCCGCAAGCGGGGCAACCAAGGGTATGCAGAGTACGTGTGGTGCTGCCCTAAATAGACGAAATTGGATGGCGTTGGCGACAGGCTCCTGCGCCATATCAAAGAGCAGCGACCCGGCTTCCCGGTGATGATGGTGACCGCCTATGGCGACGACGAGCGCAGACGCAGGGCAAGCGATCTCGGTGCCGTTGAGTTCCTCACCAAGCCGGTCGACTTCGATCATCTGAAGGCGCAGCTGCGCGAGTTTGCGGCATCGTCTGGGTGAGCAGCAGGCCACGGTGGTTTCGGCCCAACACAATGAACCCTTTGATCAGGACATTCTGTCCGGCTGTGGGACGTTTGCGGACCCCCCTGGTGCGCTGACCCTATCTTTGAACCTCCCCAGCGCATGGCTTGAGGCGCATCGGCAGCCTTCCTACGCGGTCCTACGTCATGTGCAACCGCCAACAGCTTCCTCGGGTATCCTGGCCAAATTGAATTCGTTTACGGCAACGTCCGCGCCAATTGCTCGACGTGTGCCGGTGCAGTTAGCTATGAGGGCTTATGTCCAACGGTGGGTGACCTCGCGGCCCCTTCTAGAACGGAACGAAATGAACAGTACGAACACGGGCAGAGAAGTGTTTGATGTGTGTCACTTAAAGCGCCTAGAAGCGCGCCCGGAGGCCAGATCGTCATAGGACGCGCCTAAGGGCCGTGGAGTGATGTTGGGTCATTCAGGTATAGGATTGGGCGACAACACGCGGTTATCGGCAGGGAGAGAATCCCGCCCGATGGAAGGGGCACCTCGAAAACCTTCTGCCAAAAAAGACCAAGGTACGGCGCGTCGAGCACCATGCGGCGCTGCCTTACCCCGAGATCCCCGAGTTCATGGTCGAGTTGCGGGCGCAGCCGGGGATCGCGGCACGGGCGCTGGAATTCGCCATCCTGACCGCGGCGAGAACGGGCGAGGTAATCGGCGCCCGGTGGGACGAGATCAACCTTATTGAACGGCTATGGACGATCCCGGCCGACCGAATGAAAGCTGGCAAGGAGCATCGGGTTCCGCTGTCGGACACCGCACTGACGATCGTCACGTCAGATGCGCGGAATCGGTCACGGCGATTTTGTGTTCCCGGGCACGAGGGTGGGCCGACCGTTGAGCAACATGTCGATGTTGATGACCCTGCGCCGGATGAACCGCGGCGAACTAACCGCACATGGCTTCCGGTCGAGTTTCCGCGATTGGGCGGCCGAGCGCACCAGCTTTCCTGCGGAGGTCGCAGAAATGGCGCTCGCACATACCGTTGGCGACAAGGTCGAGGCTGCCTATCGACGCGGCGACATGTTCGATAAGCGGCGACAGCTAGGTGAAGCGTGGTCGCGCTTTTGTATTTTCGCCAGCCGCCGGGAAGAAAGTACCGGCAGCGGGGGCAGGGGCATAGTCGCGCGGCCGAAAAACTCCCGAACCTAAGAGCCGGAACATTCGTGGCTACGGACGCACGGCGAAGACAGAGCTGACGTTCCACCTCGCCGGCGCGGGCGGGAAAGTTGATAGGAATCTAGCCCGCTCGATGACGGTCGCGGTTAGGGGAAAGATCGGTCCTCATCTTCTGCAGCCTCCGCGGCGGCGTCTGCCGCAGCGTCGGCCGCTACCCGTTCCCGTTCCAGCTGGCTGAGTTCTTCCGCGAGCGCTTGGCGAAGTAGCCACACGATCATCTTGTTGACGCTCCGCTCGTCGCTTTCCGCGCGTCTCTCGAGGGCCGTGTTGACCGTTTCCGGCAGTCGGACGCTCCGGGCCACCTCTGACTCCCGATACTTGAAACGCTTCGTAGCTTTCTCGGCTCCCCGAAGGGGCGGATTCTTCTCATCACGACCTTTACCCGGGTTCAGTCTCGCGACACAAATAAATGATACCAAATTGATACCAAATTAATGCAAAAAATTCGAGTCGTAGTGACGCGATTAATTATCACTTGCATTTCGATGCGGACGGTAGTAGGATGGATAATGGGATGAGTTTGGATTCGTTTCACGCTGCGCCCAGCGGCAGGCTCGCCCGGTATTTCTGTAAATCCATTGTGGATCGCTCGGTCGAATGTTCGTCGGCCGATTGCCCAGGATATCAACCGAGGAGGTGAAATGACGCAACGCCGTAGTCGAGTTCTTGGTACGCGCTTGTCGTATTCGGTCAGCCGGTTGTCGAAGGAATGCGATATCGGCCGTTCCAGCATTTACGAGGAAATCGGCGCCAAGAGGCTTGTCGCGCGCAAGATTGGCCGGCGCACCATTATCAGGCGGTCCGATGCGATCCGCTGGCTTCGCTCGCTGCCTGTCTTGGGGCAGGACGATCGTCCTGCCGCCCAGCAGGGACTCGACGGTCCTGAACATCAAGGTGGCTGAGCTGCCGGACCAATTCCGCGGCCGATGTTCCTCGGGATCGGCCGATATCAGGGAAAATTACGCTCGAGGGCACCCGCATTCACCGCCGACGTATTCAATTTAATCGAAAACTTCAAATGAGATCGAAACCCCGAACTCGGAAAGTGCGATATGAGCCCAAAGTTCCAAAAAGACACTGCTCGTGAGATTAAAGCCAAGAAGTATTTGGTCAAGCATCTTGGCAATAATCACAAATCTTGTATCGACGATGCATTTAACGAAACCGATGGGTACGAAATCTTTAAAGAGGGTTATCGTGAAGCTAAATATTCTCTTCTTGAGAAGACCTACCAAGTCTATTTGCATTGTTCAGCAAATGAAAAAGCCCAGAAATACCTCAGCAAGCAGGCAGACGCTCAGAAAATTAAAAGAACCCACGCGTCGCATCTTTCGATCGTCGTGGTGAAGGTGCTTTTCGGCTTTTCCGACAAAAACAAAAGCCTATACCAGTACGCGAAAGCTCTCCGGGGTGCGTCCCTCGAGAAGATCCTGCCTAATGCCCTGGCTAAAGCGCTTGCGGCCAACGGCAACGGGATTGCTCGGATGGCAGCCCGGTTCCCCGAAAAGGTACCGATGAAGCCGCGTGCTCCAGCTTTGACGAGCTCTAGCGCCGGGCGCAAGTCGCGGCACGAGCATTCAGACGTTGCCGATAGCGACAACAACCGGTCGGAGAGCGGCGACGCAGAAGGCCAAAGTTGGGACGAAGAAGCCACCATGGACGATGACGACGAGCCGGCGAACGCTCGCTCAGCGGGGTCGGAGCGGGTCGAACAGGACGATGCCGATCCGACATTGTCTTGGCTGCCAAAGCTGCGGAAGACCTGGCAGTCGGCTGGTGCTGGCAGGCAGCTCCGCGTGACCATCGTTAAGCATGGCGAAGACGACGGCTCGATCATCAAGGCGAGACGGCTCAGCGAGAAGGTCTCGTCCAAGACCTGGTAGCCGCGTAGCAGCGGAACACGTGAACCGGCTAAACTGAGGACGGCGCGGACGCCATCATTGAAACGGTGGCGTCCGTGTCGCGTTCAGTTCGGGTTTCGGCCAACCACATACAGTGGACAGAGGCGGCTCAAGCGAAAACAGCTCGCGCGAATCGGGCGAGACGCAGTTTCGTCTTAGCAGCGGCATCGAGGCGATAGCCACGCGGCATTAGTGGTCTTCATCGGCCACGGAGTGTTGAACAGATCGCCGGCGTGGAGATCGCGACCGCGCGATCAGGCTTGGGTTGAGGCGCTTGCCGACATTCGAAAATTAATTCTCCGGGATGCGTCGATTAAAGTCGTCGCTGTGCCGAGCGTACGAAATTGACCACGACGCCCCTGGCCAATACCACGCCGCACAACAGAGCAAAAATCAAAATCTGTAAATCTGGCAGACAACAATGAATGTCAGGAGTGTAATAATGTCTGAGGTTTTTATTCCACCGATGGGTTGGCACAAACGAACATTAATTACCAATGCTTATGAAGATTGGCTTGCCGCTCTCGATGTCGATTGGTGGGTCACTCTCAATTTCAATCGCCCGATCACGCTGGCCGGGGTGCGTAGCCGATTTCGCGCCTGGCTCGCGCGTATTGATCGCCAATTTCTCGGGCGCAATTGGTGCCGACGGGGTGAGGACCGCGCTTTTGCCGTCGCCGTCGTGGAGCACCTCCACACCAACGTTCACATGCACGCCGTTTTGAGATTGCCAACTCCGGCCCGCGCCTTGCGCCGGCCAAACCAGAGCGAGGCGATGCAAAAACATTGGCGAAAGCTCGAACCCGGAGGCCAGTGCGTCGAGGATTTAATTTATGCCAAAGCAGGAGTAGCCCGATACATGTGTAAGGAGCTTTCATCTTCCCGACATTTGGAAGAGTGCTTAATCATTCGCAGGTGTTTGTTTGATGTGTGAACGTAGGGACGCGGTAGAGATCACCCGCAGGTGTTTGTTTGATGTGTGAACGTAGGGACGCGGTAGAGATCACCCGCAGGTGTTTGTTTGATGTGTGAACGTAGGGACGCGGTAGAGATCACCCGCAGGTGTTTGTTTGATGTGTGAACGTAGGGACGCGGTAGAGATCACCCGCAGGTGTTTGTTTGATGTGTGAACGTAGGGACGCGGTAGAGATCACCCGCAGGTGTTTGTTTGATGTGTGAACGTAGGGACGCGGTAGAGATCACCCGCAGGTGTTTGTTTGATGTGTGAACGTAGGGACGCGGTAGAGATCACCCGCAGGAAAACGTTTTACTGCATTTATTGTTTAATTGAGTCTGCGGAGATTTGAACACAGATACGTCATAGGATATAATATTTCACTAGCAAATCTGGATTATTTGAATTTAGACGCTATAAGTTTTGATACCCTGGGCCTTTAGGAGCACAGTTACATCTCTTCGAAGGTCCATTTATGGACCTTCACTCCATTTTTCGCCGACTTGCGGGTAAGCAACTGACATTGGCAAATCGAAAGAAAGCTTTCACCGTACCCTTGCCCAACGGCAAGAGGCGCCGAAAAGAAGTCGTATGACGCGACCTCTCATGGCGTTAGACTGATCCTGTTGGGTGTCCGGTGCCTGCCAGATCCTTGAGCACAGAAAAAGCGGAGCAAGGTCTGCACCTTGCTCCGCTTTTTCGTTCCGCGATCGGAGTGAGCTTTTCAGCCTAGGTCGCGGTGCCGCCGCCCTCGTCTCGTGGGATTAGCGCGAGCGGTTCTCTCGACTTGAACATATCGATCCACGCTCGCAGATTGCGACTCGAAGAAACATCGCCATCGGCCAGCTTGTACAAAAGAGTGACGACCAAATCGGTCGGGTCTAGTGATGGAGATATGCCGTGCTTCTCGGCCTCCATTACCCATTCACGCCGAAATGCCTTGCCTTCTCGCGCTATGTAGCAAGCCGTAGATACGACGGCGTGCGCGGTAGAAACGAGTGGCCATTTTTCGCGATCTTGCACCGGAAGCGAAAATAAGTCTTTGTGGCCATTGCGTAGCTCGATGCACTTTTTCAACGCGACAACACACATTGCAACGATTCCGGAAATATCTTCAGCCGCTTTTTGCTTTTCTATCTTCATAGAAAAAACCTCATTCCTATTTGTTTAGGCGGCTCTATCGCCGCCACAGTTTATTTACAGTTTTGGATTAATGGTTTTTTCTGCGCCAGCTCGTCGTCCGCTGAAGCTGTCGGCTCATTGCTCCAGCGCCGACTTTGTTTTGGAAGGACTGACATTGATCGGGGCGTTGGCTGCTGGCACCAGGACGAGATATTTGACGAGCTATGCGCTTTGTCTCGCAGCTACTCGTTGTCTGCCGCGCGTTTTCTTAGCCCGCTGAGGTGGTGCCGCAACAGATTTTGCGATTGTCCCGCCGCGATGACCCAATCCTAGCTGTTTCGCGAGCCCCGAACGCCGCTCACTGTAGGTGGGAGCGATCACCGCGTGGTCTCGCGCTAGGTTCCACCGTTCGCGATACGCGTCGACGCTAAGACCGTGGGCGGTCGTGAGATGCCGCTTGAGCATCTGCCCACCCCAGCCGCAATCCAAACAAATCACGCGATCGCGTTGAATTGACCGCCTAACGGAAACCGCAGGGATCCGCTCGGCGGCAGCTTCTGTCGGCTGTGGACTAAGTTGCGCCAATGCGCGGTGCACAGTCGAAATCAGCGATGGAAGTACTTCAGAGCCGACTTGATTGCGTCGCACATAGGCCGCGACAATCTGGGCAGCGCTCTCGAGATTGATCGAAGCGGGTCGTTGTTCGTCGGCCATTGCTGGTCCTCCCCCTTACAAGTCCGCGACGTTGCATTCGGATAAATTTGCGCATCCGCGATCTTTACTAATCGTCGTCAAAATAAGCTAATTTGAATTGTAAGTCATGCAAGCTTGGTGAGCCGCATCGGGCTCGATTTTATTCGTCACTATGCCATTTGCATTAAACCGAGGTTAAACGGGCTTAAATTGACGTTTCGATATCAAGAAATCGTTCAAAAACATTTTTTATGAGATTACTAAATGCGTTTCACAGCAATAAAGAAACAGTCGACTGTATTCCCAACTGACAAAAACAACTTCGATCAGACGGTCGAGGTGTATGCTTGGGCGCGGACACAGAACTCGGCCAACTGGCGTCGCATTCTCAAATTCACAGATCGTGACGGATCCGATCGCATGGTCGCCGCGTCGAGTGGACAGATCAGGACCTCACCACTGCTATGTGATTTTCTCGAAGATCATGGATTTGCGGTCCCGGTGACGGAGGAGGCGCGCCAGCGACTTGCGAAGAGTGTTTTCGCCGCCCAGCGGAGCCGCCGGCTTCTGTTGGTCGAGCGCCCGGGCTGGCACGGCGGCCAATTCTTGCTCGGAACTGAAACCTTTGGGGTTGGCGCTGAAAACCTCATGATCGAAGATTGGCCGGGGCCTTATCTCGCGCGTGTGCAACAAGCCGGCACGCTGGCGGAATGGGAGGCCAACGTCGCCGGTCCCTGTGCCAAGAGCAGCTATCTTGTGTTCGGCTTATGTCTGGCCTTGGCGGCGCCATTGCTTCGGTTGGCGCAGGTGGACGGCGGCTGCGTACATTTCCGTGGGGCGTCGAACGCTGACGTGAGCATCATCGGGGCCACGGCGGCGACGGTATTTGGCGATATCGCCGGCGAAGGCAGTTATTGCCAATCATGGAGAGAGATGAAGGCGGCAGCGACCGAGATTGCCGAAGGTCATTGTGATCTGCCACTCATTCTGTCCGACTTAACCGGCTTAGACTCTGCCCTAGAAAACGCCGCTCAAAAGGCGGCTGACATCGTGCATTCGATTATGACCGGCGCGGCTGCGCAGCGCCGTGCGCCGCGCCGCAGCGGTCGAGGCACTGATGCGGTATCCCAGGCTCGAGTGCTGGTCGTCAGCGCCAGCGATCTCAGTCTCGCTGGCAATGCGCGCATCCGTAGTGGGGCTCGTCTGGTGAACGAGGTGTGGATCATCGACATTCCCGTGCCGACCCGCACCACCGGTATCTTCGACCGGTTGCCATCGATGCCGAACCGACGTCGCCGGGAGCTTGTGACGAGTTTACGGAAGAGCTCTACCGCGCATTGCGGCATGGCGGGGCGGGCATTTGTTCAACAGATCGCGAAAGTGGTTAGCGACGACGAGGTCAATTTCAAAGCCGATCTTGATAAGCGAATGCGCCGATTTTTTGAGCGAGCTGGCGTCGCCACAGACGACGCATATGAGGTTCAGTTTGCGCGGCGATTTGCGCTCGCCTATGCCGCAGGCACCCTCGCTATCGACTACAATGTCGTCCCATGGCACGAGGATCTCGTCAAACGCAGCATTCGCCGGTGTTACTGGCGCGCACTGGATCGGCGCAGCGGGCCGCAAGAGGCGATAAGAGCGGCTGCAGATGCGGTAATTCGCCGACTTCAGCGGTCGAACGACATCGCCGATCTGACCCGGCCTACCCGCCCGCTCGACCTCAAGTTAGCCAGGCGGGCAAAGGCGTTGCTGCTTCCACACAATGACAGTTCGTCGCTACTTGCCGTCCGACCGGAGATCTTCCGGTCGCTTGTGGGTCCGAAGGTGTCAGCGCAGAACGTTGCGGCCGAGCTAGAGCGGCGAGGGTATCTCATTCCACGGCCCAACGGTCGGCGCACACGGCAAGTCCGCGTTCCCGGGCTCGAACGCCGGCGTGATTATTATTGCCTGCGGGGCGATCTTTTTGAAAAAGATGCGTCTGATCTTGGGTAACCTCGACTGAGTAGAAAAATGCTGATTCACACTCAGTTGGAGAACTTCAGGCTGCGCCCACGAAGGTCTGCTCGCTAAGCCGAGAGCGGTCGGTCAGTTCCAACAGAGAGCACCGCCGCTTGTTCCCACCGCAGTCATTTTCAAAATATTGGTCTGGGTCTATCGGCTGACTGAGAGAGCAAGTCCGGCACTGAGCATTGAAATCTCCATCTAATGCGGCGATGGATCACCGCGTTGGGCAGCGCATCAGGAATGCGGCGGTGTGTCTGGCCGTCTAGGTTCGGATCGGCGTTAAATCGACGCAGCGCCGACAATCAAACAGATCGGCCAAAAAGGGGGGGGGGCGATGTTGGCATGGCTGCGCGATCTTAGCCCGCGGGAACGCCGGACGATGCTCGCCTGTTGGGGCGGCTGGACCTTGGACGGCTTTGATCAACAACTCTATAGCTACGTCGTCCCTACGGTTATTGCGTTGTGGGGCATGTCGACCGGCGCGGCCGGAACAATCGGTACCGTCACCGTCGTCACCTCATCATTCGGCGGGTGGTTCGCGGGTGCGCTGGCGGACCGATTTGGCCGCGTGCGCGTGCTGCAGATCGCGATCCTGTGGTATTCGGTCTTCACCTTTTTGTGCGCCTTTGCCCAAAACTTCGAGCAACTCTTTATCCTGCGCGGCTTGCACGGGCTGGGGTTCGGTGGTGAGTGGGCCACCGGCGCGGTGTTGATGGGTGAGGTCATCCGCGACAAATATCGCGGCCGCGGTGTCGGCTTTGTGCAAACCGGTGCGGCAGTGGGACCCGGCTTGGCGGCGCTCGTCTACGCCGGCCTCTACGCAATTCTACCCGAAGCGATCGCCTGGCGGGCGCTGTTCGCGGTCGGCATCCTGCCGGCTCTTCTGGTGCTCTGGATCCGCCGCAGCATTCCCGAATCGGAGGCGTTCGAGGTACGGCGCGACCGGGGCACCCGGCCCGGGATTAGTCATCTGCTGTCGGCATTTCGCGGCCGCTATCTGTGGCTCACGATCAAAGTGTCGCTGATGGTCATGGGGGCGCAAGGCGGCGTTTGGGCGATCAACTTCTGGATGCCGACCTATCTTCGCACGGTGCGCCATCTGTCCGCATCCGGTACTGGTCTCTTCGTTGCGGTCCAGGCTTGCGGGGCGCTGGTCGGTTTCGTGATCGGCGCCTATCTGGCCGATGCGATTGGCCGCAAGTGGACGTTTATGATCTCGGCGATCGCGACGATCACCATGGTGATCGTCTATCTGTACCTGCCGGTCGGAGACACCGCTCTGCTGCTGCTGGGGATCCCGCTCAACGCATCGCTCCTGATGAAGTTCGCCCCGATGGGCCCCTACATGACGGAACTCTACCCGACCGACATCCGCGGCACGGGGCAGGGTTTTTGCTACAATGCCGGGCGGGCGATCGGCTCGGTATTCATGACCGCGATCGGCTTTGCGACGGCGATAATGCCGCTCGGCACGGCGATCGCCGTGTTCTCGACGCTGGCCCATTTGCTGATGATCGTCATGCTGCTGGTGCTTCCGGAGACGCGCGGTCGCACCATAGCGAGCCTCGAGCCCGAAACGTCGGACGCGGCGGCGTAGCCCGACCGGCCCACGCCTGTTGAGGGTGATCCACGACAACAGATGAGGCTCGCGTGACGACGAGTTGCAACACGACGAAATACATCGTTCCGTCAAAAGCGCGTCGGTTTCAACGACGACATCTTATCGATTTTGCGGCGACGCTATCTACGCCAGGTCCTGCTGCCTCGGTCACGTGAGTTCGAACTGGTCTGCTCGATCGCGTATCACCTCGCGCAAAAGGGACGCGCGGTCCATCTCGATGTCCAATCGACGCACCCGTTCCCAATCCTTCTTCTCCGAAGCCTCTGCACGACTGGCGTATAGGTTGATAAGCTGCTCTGTAATCTCGACGGCAACGGCAGATTCGAATGGCGGCAGCACTGGAGTACCTCGCGTGACGCGTTGATACAATTGAACATCTTAACGGAGCAATTAACGAATAGTTCCGATCACACGAGCTGGGGTCTTCGGTACCCGTGCCTACTTCAGAAATCTCCGTCTCGTTGCTGTTGCCGCCAATTGTTTTCGCAGTAATTATACGCGTGAACTGATCGAATACCCGACCATGGGATCGGTGTCTGCTGCTGGGCTATCGTACGCCCGATGGAAACTAAATCTACGCGGGCCGCGGTGGCGCGGGACGCTTTTAAACCAGGCTGTAGCTCTGTTGATAAGTATGCGCATATCGATCACGACGGTCGCTGGACGCTGAAGGGTAGCAGGGTCGGCACGAAACGGTGAGGCGCGAGCTACTTTCAGCCCTGTTCCGTCGGATATGGCCGGACCGGGTGGCCGAAATCAGTGCTTGGCCAGATTTTATGCGGGGCACCTGGGCGATCGCACGCGGGTTCGCCTTATCCTGCACAGATCGGCGACCCCGGAGCTTCTATCACGGATCAGCCCCGTAGCGTAGGCTCAAGGTGGTGTGAATTCGCTTTAAGGTTATGTACGCTGTTGCTCCTGTTCTTGTCTCAGGAGCAAACGAGACGGGTGTGGGGGCATCGGCGGGTGGGGGAGATGAGGCGCTTGCTAGGGCGCGTGGTCGGCGTACTGCTTGGGGTGTGCTTGGGCGCTTGCTCGAGTGGACCACCGCCACCGCCGCCGCCAGCCGATGTCGCCCTGTCGCTGTATGTGATCGGCCCACGCGACAAGCTCTCGATATTCGTGTGGCGTAACCCCGAACTGTCGATGGACGTTCCGGTTAGGCCGGATGGTCGTATTTCGATCCCGCTCGTCGAGGATGTTGTTGCGATCGGCAAAACGCCGGCCCAACTGGCGCAGGAGATTGCAGAGAAACTGTCGCGATATGTCACATCTCCGCTGGTGACGGTGTTGCCTAGAGATGTTGTTGGGCCGTTTAACCGGCAAATTCGCATCATCGGCGAGGCCGCTCAACCGAAAGCCGTAGCCTATCTCGCCAACATGACACTTCTTGACGCGATGATAGAAGTGGGCGGTCTGACCAGATTTGCCGCCGGAAACCGGGCAACGCTGGTGCGAACCATCAACAATACCGAAGAAACCTACTCTTTGCAGATCGACAGCCTGGTCAAAGACGGCGACATCAAAAGCAACGTCCCGTTGGCTCCCGGCGACATCATCATTATTCCGCAGCGGTTTTTCTAGCCGCCACTTCGGCGAAACCATCATAGCGTTGGCCATGTCCCAGGACAGAGAGGACGCGCGGACCGGCCGAAATCGAACGGGATGGCGATTGCACCCCGCCTATCCGGACCCGAGCAGGTGACCTCGGGTCCGCTCGGTAAGCGACGCTACCTGTTTGCCGGTCTACGCCAGCGCAGACCGTTCACCAGTGGACATGTTGTCGACAGGCTGGCGCGTCGCGTGTTGATCGGCGGCACGGGGTTGGTCGCGGCCGCGAGCTGGCCGGGTTGCGGCGCCGCTCAAGTGCTTTTCGATCCGTCGGTCGGTTACTTGACGCCACAAGTGAACCAGCCGCAGCCGATTATCGGCACGACTGAGACGTTTCCATTGTTTCCCACGACAGGCCTGGGTTTTGCCGGCGGTCCGGCGACCTATGTGGGAACGGGATTTGGCGGGGGGGCCGCCGGCATCGCGCAGGTTGCTCCCGCAACGGCCCCAACTCGTCTGACCAACCAGAACCCATTGCTGCCGCCCATCGTGCCTGGAGCGGACCCAATCCAAGCGGGAAACAACCTTGCCCCCTGGCTTATCGCGCAACCGTCGCTCGGGATCTCTACCGGCTTCGACGACAATCCCAGGCAGACCCATGCCACGTTCGCCGATTCGATCAACCAATTGACCCCCGGACTGATCGCTTCGGTCGACGGTCCTCATGTCCAAGGCGTCTTAAGCTCGTCGCTGTATTATCTCAAATACGCACGAGCTACTGACCAGGATACGGTTTCGGCCGACGGCACCGGCTACGCGCTCGCGACTCTTTCGCCGGATCATCTCTATATCGATGGGCGTGGTTCGTTGTTCCAAGTGTCGCCGCTGGGTAACGGCGGGTTTGCGAACCCGCAACTCAACGGCTTTACGCAGTCGCAATCGCTTCTCACCACGTCGATTACCCCGATATGGCGAGAGTCCTTCGGCGACCTGATCGAAACCGATCTGAGATACAATCACAGCTCGATATCGCCGCTTTCCGGCCTGTCGCAGTCCACGACGACGGGCACGCTCGTGGCCGCGGACACAAACCAGGGAACGCTGACCGTGGCCCTGGGCAACGGAGGAGGCGTTCTGGCCTCCCGTCTGGTTGTCACCGCGGCGGACGTTTCATCGCAATCCGACGCGGCGTCGTCGCTGACCCGGGGGGTTGTCGAGGCGCAGTACAGGATCAACCCGGAAGTCGCGCTTACTGCGCGCGGAGGCTATGAAAACTTGCGGTATTCCAATGCCCAGCTGGCCTTTCCGGGGCCTGTAGCGGTATTGGGCACCCGGCTCGACCTGACGCCTGGCAGCGCCATTTCGTTCGGCTACGGGCGGGACAACGGCACCTGGGGCTTCAACGGCGCAGCCAGTCAGACGATAACGCCAAGGACGGTGCTTCTGCTGTCTTATCAGCAAGGCATTAATTCGCAGCAACAGGACATTCTGGCCAACCTGAACGCCTCGCGGTTGGACCCTTATGGAACGATTGTCAACGCCGAGACATCCCTGCCGCTCGCATTGGCAAATCCGGAGCTGGCTTACAATCAATCGGGCGGTGTCTACCGCATCGAACAAGCGCGGGTGGCGCTGGAGCACGAATTCGAGACCGACAGTCTGCGGCTGTTCGCTTTTTTTGAAAGCGATACGTCACTCGTCGCCGGCATCACCGGCGATATCTCTCGCGGCGCTGAAATCACGTGGTTTCGCGCGATGACGCCGAAGCTTACGGGAGGCGTTGGCGTTGGCTACGCCAGTCATACCGGCGGGCGTGTGCTGACCACGAACCTCTCGCTGACGTCCAACCTGCGAACCGGATTGGACGCCGTACTCACATACCAATTTGAGGACAACATATCGACCGTCACGTCGACACCCTCGTTCACGCGCAACGTCCTGCTCGCAGGTCTCCGAATTACCTTTTAGACGCATCTACCGCTAAGGCGCGCTCAGCGCTTTCGGCGCGCTTTGCGGATGCACGCGCGGCTCGACCACGGCCGTGTCAGGCTGTTCACCCGGACCGGCCTCGATTGCAAACCCATCAAATTACCGACCATCTCGGGCGCCTTTGCGACCCTCCATTCCAACACGGCCTATCTGACGGCGAGCTGTTCGATGTGCAACGCAACGGCACCACCTCCTTCGCCATCATCCAGAACGCCTCTGACGGCGGCAACGTGGCGTCGCTGGCGTTCTACCTGCTCAATCTACTTTGCTAGGTGCGACAAGAGGAAAACAATATGACTGAACTTCTATTGCGTAGAGGTGGCTGTTATGGTGTAGTTATTTCCAGTATTTTTCGGTATTAATCGACCGTAGCGGTTCGCTGGATTAATCCTCATGGCATTGACAGCGGCGAGTAATCCCCGTTTCTCCACGAGTACATCCGACATTAAGGTAATTTCTTCGTAAAGTCTTCTGAAATATCAAAATTTTGATCGCAACGCGAGCTGAGGCCGGGGCTGAGGCTCCATTTGGAGAATACGCGATGGCTGCTAAGGGCAAGATTACGCGGGCGTCCGGGGAAAGGATTAGGACACGCGCTTATGAAAGCTGGCTGCGCGAAGGCTGCCCAGAGGGCCAAGACATTGCACATTGGCAGCAGGCAGAGGCAGAACTCATGAGGCGCCCTCGCAGGTCGCGACGACAGCCTCTGGCGGCTGAATAGGCTGCATTTCACAGGGCGAGGGCCGCAGCTGAAAAAACCGCATTGCCCAACCTTGGGGAGAGAGAAGTTGCGCGGCTGACTGCCGAAGGCCGTTCTCCCATTCCAGACCTCACAATGGGTGTTGAGGGCGTTCTCCTCCTTCCAACACCATTATCTGCTGGTGCCGCCCAAAATTTGTTGTCACTTGTCCCTGTCGGACTAGCGACGCGCCTGCACGGTCTTCGAGCAGACGTAAGAGCGCTTTGTGCTGCGGACCATGACCCTCCGATAGAAAGTCTGAGACCTCCAGGATCGCCGGTTGGCCACCTGACGCTCGGTTTGGCTGATGTCGAATGGACAGTCGGTCCGCCCCGGGCTCCTGCCTCAGGGACCACTGATCGCCGTTAGAACTCCGGTAGAATATGGTCTCCGCGCCCGGCATTCGCTTTCTCCTTTGCGGCTATGAGAATGGAACAACGCCGGCACCGCGCTGTTACCCATTTTACAATGACAGCCATCGTGCTGAGGTGTAATTAGAGTCCATAACGCGTTGTTTAAAGTTCTCATGGTAAACATGTCGGGTGTTTCGAGGTTCCGCTACCGTACATTTCTCGGTTTCCTGGCCCGAGGAATGGCGTCTCTGTTCTGATACTATGAGATAGGGAAAATATATTTTGATTAAATAAGATTGCGTAGTTCTATTTAAAGTAAAGGCTGCGCGATCGAAGCGGTTACGAAGCAAATTCTCGTTGAGGAAGAACCAATGTCGTTCTTCACGGTTATCATCGCGACCCGCAACCGGCCGGGCTCGTTTCGGCAGGCGCTCCAATCTGTTCTCGCTCAGTCCTTCTCGGACATCGAGATTATCGTCGTCAACGATGGCTCCGCTGAGCAATATCAGTCCGAATATGCTTCGATCCTCAGGATCGTTGGATCGAGCATCCGTTCCTTCGCCCTCATTTCCCGACCCAACGGGCATGGGGGTAGCTATGCACGCAACTTCGGCGCGGCCGAAGCAAACTCCCCCTATCTCTGCTTCCTCGACGACGACGATTGTTGGACCGATCGAGATCACCTCGGCCAGGCCTACGCGGTCATTGCGCATTCCGCCGCTCCTGTCGATCTCTATATGACCAACCAAGCCGCCTTCCTGGGCGGCGAACCGCAGCCCGGACCAATCTGGATCGAGGACCTACCGCCGGTGCTTGCCCGTCTCGGCAACCGGCCAGATCAGCACGGGGCGCACAGCGTGACCGTCGATGAGCTATTACAGAGTGGTGGATTTTGCCATTTGAACACCTTGATTGTGCGTCGCAGCCTGTATGACATGATCGGCGGTATGGAGGAGGCCATCCGTTGGGAAGAGGACCGAGACCTCTATCTCCGGCTGATCGACCGAGCAGTCGTGATTAAATATGCTCCGCTTACCGTTGCTCGGCACAACATCCCTGATCCGGCCGGTTCAGGGAGCGCAACTACTGCACTTACCAAGTTTCAGCGGCATCTATTCCGGCTCATGGTATTCGATCGTGCGCTACACCTCGCGTCACATCCTTCGATCCGCGCGCACGCCCATCGGCATAAGGCATACACATTGAAGCGGATTTCCGAAGCGCTCGTTACTGCAGGACGCCCGATCGAAGCGGCGCTCTATGCCCGTGAGGCACTCAGCACCGGTCCCACCGCTAAGTGGACCGCTTACACTGCGTGGTTGACGCTGCGAGCCACTGTCAAAAGCCGCGATCAGGCGCACCTTCGGCGTATCCCAAAACCGGTTGAGGATCAGTCGGGGTCATTGTGGCGCAGGTGGTACTTTGGTCAGGTCGGCGGCCAGCGTCCTCAACTCCCGTCGCCCGCCATCCCGGATCATCCGCCGTCAGACAGTGGCTGGAAGATCCGCTAAAAAGGCGTAAGTGCAGGTGAGAAGAGACCGCAGCTTTGTTTTGTGCGAGGTTGGCACACGGATCTATAGAATTTGCAGTCGCGATGCCGAAGGCCAAACAGTTGACGATGACCGGGCGGGGCCCTGATGACCTCGATAGTCATGATAATTCGCCATGCGGAAAAGCCGACCGATCCCGGCATATCGTCTGGGTTTGATTGCCACCACATTTTTAGCGGCCATCCATGGCTTGCGCATAGATGTCTCCCAGGACTCTGCGGGGTGGCGCTCGTCACCATTCGTGCAGTGATACGGTAGGTTGACCCAATGCTAGGTGGCGAATAGATCAGAGATACGACAAATAACCGCCTCAGATGGGGATTGTACGATCGTGAAAAGTAATTTATACTCTGGATCTTCAAGAGAAAGATTCCTGTATCCTCGGTCGATGCCTGACTGGTATTACTCCTTTCGATTAGGATGCGGGTGGCAACCTAGATCCGTATACTTGTGCCGAGCCACAAGTAAAAGCGAGTACTAAAGAGGTGCGGCTCTGTCGAGCTGACTTCGCCGGCATCCGCTGACTTGATCGGGCTTGAACTTCAGTCGTCCACGGCTATTGGCAAACATCGTCAGTTCCTTCCTGGGACATAAAAGGGAGATCTTCTTAAAACTCGGATTTACTGAGGGAGCGGATACCATCATGGGGCAGAAGCAAGCGGTCTCGACAATAAGACCTAAGAACATCACCCTTATGTACGCGCAATTCTCAAAAGCAATAAGTATCGGCGACCCGAGCGAAACGCGGAGACTGTATCGAGAGCTATTGGGTGCGGGCCAGACTTCGAAAGAACTCATCGATACAGCATTTCATGCGGTATACGAGGGCGGCGCTGCTGAAGCGTTCGATAGACCAAATGATGTATTGCCGAATGTCAGCATTCGGGGCGATTCATTTGTTTTAAAAACAGTCAATTCAGGAGAGGCAATTGGGGCCGCCGCCATTGCGGCGGGACCGCCAGGTTCCTTCGAACATCCGATTCCTGCTCCCATCGATGGATTACCGACCGATGGGGACCACTCGGCGGTGGAAACGAGTATAAGGGAAGGTGCTGATCAACCGAATTCAGCACAGCCGGAAGCGAAGCCAAACGGGCTAAACGACTACGCAGAATTACAAGCTTTAGCCAGCCACAGATTAGAACTAGACGGAAAAACGGGTCACGACTTTGACGAAATCTGTCAGTCCCCGGTGGTGCCCAGCCGATACAGCGCCGAGGCCCCACAATCTCGTCGCAAATGGGGTCCCTCACGGCGGTCGTGGATTGGGATCGGGATTGGTGCATTGGCGATCGCGAGCCTCGCAATTGCCTTGTCGCCGTCGCGCGCCCTGCACGACTGGCGTTCCGCGTCAAATATCAGCGCCGCCCCCTCTACCAACAGAGGAGACGCCCACGGGAGCCGCGGATACGCCCAAAGTCGATAGTAATGCGAATCAGACGACCGAGGCGGCCGTCCGGCCTCTCCCAGACAGCCAGATAAACCCCCTGTCGAACCTTCGTCGACAACCGTGCTCGTCGAGGCACGCTCAAGAGCGGACGATGCCGGCTCTGAAGTGTCGAATCCCTTCTAGCAACAGTGACGCCTACGGCCGCCGTTACGCCCACCGTCGAAGGTATTTCGAGTCAGGCGATCGAGGCGCCGGCCCGGGCTTTCCCAGAAAGCCAGATAAACCCTTCTGTCGAACCTTCGTCGACAACGGCGCTCGTCGCGACCCGTTCAAGAGCGGATGACGCCGGCCGAGATATGTCGAACGCGACCCCTCTAGCAACAAAGACGCCTACGGCCGCCGTTACGCCCTCCATCGAAGATATTTCGAGCCCGGCGACCGAGGCGACCGTTCGGCCTTTCCTAGACAAGCCAGATAAACCCTTCTGTTGAACCTTCGTCGACGGTGCTCGTCGAGGCACGTTCAACAGCCGACGATGCTGGCTCAGACACAGCGCAACCTAGCTGGCGCCCCGACTTTTTGGCCCTTTCGGCTAAGACGATCGCGCCCGACGGAGAAACGACGATTGCATCGCCACCTGCGGCAAGCGGGCCGGACAGGAGGCGTGCGTCCGACACTGAAATTCCAGCGCTCATTCACCGAGGAGACTCTCTGTTCGCCCTCGGCGATATTGACTCCGCACGTCTCTTTTACGAACGTGCTGCGAAGGCTGGAAGTGGGCAAGCGGCTCTCAAATTGGGCGGAACTTTTGACAGTTCATTTCTTCTCCGGGTCGGTTTTGGCGGGATACGCGGCGATGTCGCATTGGCATCACGCTGGTACCAGATAGCCTTGGAGCTTGGAGCGGGGGACGCAGAAACTCTTCTTAGATCCTCTGAGAATAAATGGAAATGCAACCGTCAAGGCTGTTCTTCCGACCATCAACCCCTTAATACTGTGTCTATGGAAGATCAAACAGCTGGGCGATGCATCCAGGAAAGATGTTTGCCGCCAACCGCCCGGGCGGTAGCAGTAGCTACCAGTAGCAATCTCGTGTTTTCGGCGCTCGGACTGACAAGATCGTGTTCCGGGTTCGAACTTGAGGAAAGGATGGAGGTGATGTGCCGGGATCCCTATTCGCCTTTAGCGATCTACACGTGTCGCATGCAGCAAACTGGCGAATTATCCTCGACCTTTACCCGGAGTCCGATGACGACTGGCTAATCGTCGCGGGGGACGTAGGCGAGACCTTTGGTGACGTTGAAAAGACGCTACGGCTACTGCGGCACCGGTACGCTAAGGTGATTTGGGTGCCCGGTAACCACGAACTTTGGACACTCCCCGACGACCCGGTCCAATTGCGCGGCGAGGCCCGTTACCAAGCGCTCGTCCAGATGTGCCAGAATAACGACGTCCTTACGCCCGAGGACGAGTTCGCGGTCTGGCCGGGCCGCACCGGGCCTTTGACGATCGTGCCGCTCTTCCAACTCTACGATCACTCCTGGCTCGCGCCTAGTACAACAACGAAAAAGGAGTCCGTGGAGTACGCGTACCGCACGGGCGTGGTCTGCACAGACGATATGTTGCTTTACTCCGCCCCCTACCCAGATCGGGCCTGGTGTGACGCCCGGCTCAGGGACTCCGAACGCCGGCTGTCCGCCCTCGACCTAGACGTAAAGACGGTGCTCGTGAGCCACTGGCCATTAGTCCGCCAGCCGACCGACGTCCTGCGGTTTCCCGAGTTCGCGCAGTGGTGTGGCACCACCCGGACTGCCGATTGGCACACTCGGTTTCGAGCCGAGGTCGCCGTCTATGGCCATTTGCATATCCCGCGCACGACCCATTACAACGGCGTCCGTTTCGAGGAGGTCTCGCTCGGCTACCCGAGAAAATGGAGCAAGCGTGCCAAGTCGGCAGGCATGCCGAGGAAGGTGCTTCCAGGATGATCGAACAGCTGCTACCCGATGGTGTAGTGGTCGTCGAGGCTTTTGAAGACGCGCCAAATGAACCGGTTTTCCCGGGCGAGGAAGATCTGGTCGCGAACGCGGTCGAGAGCCGCCGCCGCGAATTCGTGACAGCCCGCCGGTGCGCCCGCGAGGCTGTCGCCAAGTTCGGACATGCACCCTCATCGATCCGCCGCGGCGCGAACCGCGAACCGCTGTGGCCACCCGGGCTGGTTGGAAGCATTACTCATACCACCGGCTTCCGGGCCGCCGCGGTTGCGCCTCGGAGCGTCGTCGCGAGCGTCGGCATCGACACCGAGCAGGACCAGCCGCTACCGGCCGGTGTCGAGGACGCGATCACCGTTCGCGCCGAGCCCGAGATGCTCGCGGCATTGGCCCTCGGGTTTCCCTTGACGCACTGGGGGCGGCTGCTGTTCAGCGCGAAGGAGTCCATCTACAAGGCCTGGTATCCGCTGACCGGCCGCTGGCTCGGCTTCGAGGATGCTTGTGTAACAATTGACCCGGCGGGCACATTCGCGGCGAAGCTATTGATCGACGGTGTCCGCAGGGACGGAGAGCCACCGCTGACCGAGCTCCATGGACGCTTCCTGATGGCGCGCGGCTGGGTCGCGACCGCGGTGACTGTGCCTCCCTGACGCTTCTGCCGGCGGTGCTGAACAAGGGCCGCTCGGCAACCGGGCGGCCTTATTCTTGTGCTCGATCGATTCTTTCGGTTAACCATCCGGGGCGCCCGCACAGACAGCCGCTGAATCCGTCAGCAGCGCCTCGATCGATCGTCGACTTCCGATCGTGCATTGCAACCTAGTTGGCGCGACGAGGTTTGGATACGCTGAAGGTGCCGCGTCGCCGGCGACGCGGGCACCTCGCTCCCCAGGATATTGGTGTCTCGCGATCGTCTACGCGCTGCACTGGAGCTGCCGGGGGGTCGATACGCGGAAATGGATGCTGACTATCGCCAGCTATATTTTCTACGCTGTTTGGAGCTGGCGTTATTGCTTGTTGTTGTTCGTCAGGCAAATGCCTTCCTGGCCGGCCAAATTCTCGGGCACGCGACAGGTACCCGCTCAATTCGGCGCGTCGGCTCCTCATCGGGAGTATTTACCCAAGGTTACATTATTTTATAAAGAGCATCGCTTCACGTCTGGAACGTAGTCCTAATTATGTTGTTCCCCGTACACAAACGAAGTGCTTCAGCCAACTACATTCCGAGGTGGATCATGCCTGTATTACTTTGGTTGCTGGGCGTGCCGCTGTTCGTGGTCGTGGTTCTTATGCTTTTCCACGTCGTCTAAGCTTCTACCGCGCGGATCCTCTTCGCGCCGACTCAGGCGGGCGCTGTCCCGCATTCCGGTGCGGATCGTCGTCAAGGTCCGCACCGGGCGGCATCAAAATGACGATGCACGGCACCAAATTTCGGCCCGGCGGGGGCTTTATTGAATTTGCCAGCGATAGCCGATGGTCGGCGC
>Ga0206907_1005_pt2 | contig 24596 bp, 29 predicted proteins | sample Alteio_BWOrgHeat_80_FD_152951 | JGI IMG/M metagenome (GOLD analysis project Ga0206907, IMG submission 152951) | Enriched cells from forest soil in Barre Woods Harvard Forest LTER site, Petersham, Massachusetts, United States -... | ecosystem: Environmental > Terrestrial > Soil > Temperate forest >...
GGTATCACCATATCCTATCAGCCCGACGCCAAGCCCGTGTCGGGCAGCAACTCTCTCTATGCTGCGCCGTTCCTGTCCGGCGGCAATGGTCTGGGCTTTGGTCCGGGCGGAAGCAGCCAGGCAGATGGCGCCGATCTGACGACCTACATCACCACCGGCTCGACCGGCGCATTTTCCGCCGCGTCCGTCACGCTGCAGCTGCCTTCGCCGGAGCGGTATTTCGGGATCCTCTGGGGGTCCGTCGACAATTATAACACCTTGAGCTTTTACAAAGGTGCGACCCTCGTGGGCGCCGTCACCGGCAGCGCCGTTACCTCGAGCCCGGACGGCGATCAGGGCGTCGATGGCACCCTATACGTCAACATCAACGCGACCGCCGGAAGCGCGTTTGATCGCGTCGTCGCGACCAGCAGCCAATATGCCTTCGAGTTCGACAATGTCGCGTTCAGCAAGAAGCCGGTCCCGGAACCTGTCAGCCTTGGCTTGCTCGGTACGGGAGCGCTTGGTCTCCTCTTGGTCAAGCGTCGTAGGGCGGCCTTCTCCGGTTAAGCTGAACATCGATCCATAAATGAGCACGCCATGCCTACTGACCTGAATTCGCTCTCAGATGGCTCCGGCCATCACGGCAGTAACCCAGATGGTCATTTCGCCGATACGCACCCGTCAAAGAGGCGCACAGCGGAATGATGTCTGCTGCACTGTTGTGTGACCCGGCGCGAGCGGATAGCGCATTTCGTCGACCAGTATTTCTCGCTGCGAGGCGCGGTGGCGCTGCATCGAGCCGCCCTCGGCGTGCGCCGATCAATCTTGTCATGGCCGCTCCAGCGGCTGGCCTGCGCGTGGTCGCCGCCGGTGCGCGACGACTCGGGGCGGTGCATGTGGCGAGCGCGCTGGGCAGGCACCGGCTACTGCTGCGCACATCGGTGGCGCGCCGGGTCGAGTGGCTGGTCTGTACGGAACTGCTGGAATTGCCCTGTCAGGTGGGCGATTGCGTCGCCATACGCGATGCGCTCGCCGAGACGATCTTCGCCGATCCGCATGTGCTTGGCACGTTGCGAGACATGCTGACGTCGATTGACCCGAATGAAGATGATCCGCTGCTCCGCCTACGCATCCAGCGGGCACTGGAGGAATATACCGGTACGCGCGGCGCCGCTGCCGAGATCACCACCGCACTGCTGAGCCTCGGCACGGGTGCGGTGACGCTCGGCAAGCTGACGCCGGGCGTTGTATCGTTTGGGCCGACGCTGGCGTCGATGGTGGCACAGCAGGCCCGCCATCCGCGAGAAGCCGCCGTCGCAGGGACGACTTTTTTTGCCGGTGCTTGCCGAGTCATCATGGCCATGGTGATGATCAGCGCACCTCGCCGTCCGAACCTGTCAGCGTATGCTCCCATCACCAGGCCGCCGACCGGCCGCATGACGAAGCCAACGCCAAAGGTTGCGAAGCTGATCAGGAGGGATACAACGGATCGCCGGATGGAAAGAATGTCTGGCCGATAAAGGTCGCGAAGAATCCGGAGACAGTGAAATCATAGATCTCGAGGAAGTTGCCAATCATGCCCGACATGATGGCGCGCCGGCGCACGGTCGCCAGCGATCAGCCGAGGCTTCCTGCATATGTGTCCGGCGCCAAACCTGACACCGTTCGAAGCCAACCGGTTCACCGCGGAACCAGTCGCCGTTGAATACCGCTATGGAGCGAACATCGTAAATGATGATGCGCCAACCGAGATCGACCGAACGCTTGCCGCTTATAAGCGATGGAAGTGGCCGTGACCGTCAGGTCTTGCGGCCTAGCTCGCATATCTCATGCTGGGTAGCGGTGAGCGCGGGTCGATGCGGCGAAGCGTTGTCCCATCGACGCGAGGCAATGCGCAACCATCCAGTTTTGTCGCCGCGCAAGAGCGATGACGAATAGAAACCGGGCTGACGGCATACGCGATCGACCAACGTTTTGTCCGACATTCCTGACGGTCGTTACGGTCGGCTCACCGAATGCCAAATTCGAGGTTCGCGGGGGACAGCTACGGTCGCGATTATGCCGTCGCTGTTCCCCCCGAGGTTCGACCATGAAATGACCTGCTGTGCTCACCGCCCGTCCATAGGCGAATCGGCTGCCGACGGCAGCAGGAAGTTGCGAACTAGCGCGCCTCGTCGTTCGTGGTCGAGCCAGCCGACGATAGGTGCTCGTGATCTACACGGCCTCTTTCAGTTCCTTAGCTGGCCGGAAGGCGATCTTCTTGCTGGCCTTGATCTTGATCGCCTCTCCGGTCGCTGGATTGCGTCCCATCCTGGCTGCCCGCTTGCGCACCTGGAGGATACCGAGGCCGGTCAAACGGATTTTGGCGCCCTTCTTCAAATGGCGGGTGGTGAGCGTCACCAGATCCCCCAGAACGGCCTCAGCCTGCTTTTTCGGAAGGTCGTGACTGCCTGACAGGGCAGCGGCCAGATGTTTAAGCGTGATGGTAGCCTGCGCCGCAGCCTTCGCTGGGGCGGCGGTTTTCTTGGTCGCGGGGGCAGCTTTCTTCGCTGGTGGCATGACGGCTCTCCTGGGGTTGATGTGCGGTGGCGCAACCTGGTCACTCCACTTGATTCGGGCAACTCCGTTGGGGTGCCACCATCGACCCCACCTATTCCCGAGCGCCGGACTCTTCCTATCGGAGCCGTTCCTTCCAGCCGGGTACCCACCATTCGACAACTTCCGCCTCTTCCCGTTCGACCTTGGGAGGCCGACCACGGCGGCGATGCTGCACAGGTTGCGGGGTATCAGACGGTTCCGATTTGACCGCTGTCGATGACTTGTTGGGCGACTCCGAGACGGCCACCGACGCCTTGTTGGCAGCCACCTTCACGATTGGATCAAGAGAAGGGTCGGGCGGAGCACTATCCTCAGCCAGGGAGGGCGTTTTCCTGGGCCTGCCTCGGACAGGAGCCTCGAACGGGCTCCGGGCCTGCTGGGCTGCCAACACGTCCCGAAGGCGCTGCCCGGCCTCCTGGCGGCCTTCCAGTGCTTCTGCAAGCCGTTGCTCGGCCTGTCGCCGGGCACCACGCTCCACAGCCAAACCGGCTTGCACCGATTGAAGGGTCTGCGCGCTGGCCTGCCGGTCAGCCTCGGCACGGCTCACAGCCTCATCCCTCGCCAATCGCTCGTGTGCCAGCTTGGTCTGGAGGTCACGGATCGCTGTCTGCGCTTCTCCCAGCAGCCGTTCCGCCTCTTGCTTTGCCGCCATCAGTGACCGGATGGTCTGCCGAGCGGCTTCGAGTTGATTGGTGCCAGAATTCTCATCTTGACGGATGACGGTGACCGGCACCTCCCTGTCTCGAACAAAACGGCGAGGTGGTCTGTGCGGACCACTTGGCGGAGGTACAGGAGGCGTTGGTTGCGGCGCCGGCGATGCGCCATGTTGCAAACCAAGTGCACGGCGCATTTGCGCCTCGGTCGCATCCAGTCGGTTGTCATCTGATGGCAAGTCGTTCATGTGCGGTTGGTCACCCGGATTCGGCTGTGCCGACCTCGGTTCAACAGCCGAGATTCGGCATTCCGCCGACGCTTAGATGCGTTTTCTGGGCGAAGTCAACCCAGCGGAATGGCTCCGTCCGGGACAGCGGCCATCCATCTGCCTGTATGTTTGCCACTCCCAACCTTACTCTTCAAGATTGGTAAGGAAACGGACCGACTTGTTGGTTAGGTTGCCTGCCACTATTGTCTGAGCAAATTGGAAGGGATAACGTGTCGGCCCAGTGACGAGAATTTGTCAGCGTTGTGTAAGGCGTTGAAGCTGCCAATCAAGGCGACGAAGGCGATGGCGGTTGCGTAAGTGTTTGCGTCAGACTAATCAATGGACGAGCCGGATCACTGTCTAGATCGGGAAATCCAGCACGGTAACCCACGACGCTTTAGCCGCTTCGGCATTGTAGACTGGTGCGTCTTCATGAAGCTCTCCGCCCTGGCGTTGTCGTAGGTGTTGCCGCGTCGCCCCATGATCCGACTCGACCATGAGCAACCAGCAGCTCGCGACAACCCCCAGCAGCATACTAACGGGAAGGCTAAGCGCTTGTGTCCACCTGGCGAAATACCGATCAGCGCGCATATTACATCGTTGGCGGCCAGGCAATCCTCAACACCGCCCACTCTCAAGAGGCGTCGGAGACCATTACCGGGCCAATTCTGGCACGGGTCAATGATTACCTTACCAAACGCAGCGTTGGCAACCGCACGTCCACATTGTGGCTCACCAGAGGTGATCAGATCATCACTGCGATCCCAGATAGGTCGAAGTTTGTGTTCGCTGTCTCTGCTGGGCCGATCGACCTGACTATTATTTCCGGTAGTGCCGTGCTGGGTGACACAGCGGAATTCCCCCGCGACGCGAGCCGGCGCATCGGCATCGCGATCGCGCGCGTTCAGGTGCGCTCCGGTGACGAGGTCCGGGAACTTCATGGATCATCCTGGTTGGACGAGGGGGTTTCGCGAGTGCCAATGGAGCGGGATGCAGCCGTTTCGATGGACGACGGGAACGGCGCCAATCCACCAACTCTGCTCAAGGGTCTGGAAGGGCCGCTGCAGCTTACTATCACGCTGCTGAACCAGTGATGGGGCGCTATGTCCCGAGGAAGGAGGAAACCTCGGGGCAGTTGCTGTTATCGCGGTGTCGCTGCCCAGAGAGCTCAGGGACAGTGTGTGTCTTATCCGCGTCCGGTGAATTTGCGAGTTAGCAAAAGACCGCATTTGCAACGGCGGTGAAACCTTCGTGGTATAGGCCGTCGAAATGGCCGACCTGGATGATCGTGTAGGCAATCCCTCCGGTAGTGACGCTGCGCACGACCGCCGGCGTCCGGGACGGATCGAGATCACAAATATCCATCTGCTCGCACTGCTGCGCCGGCGGCGTTCAAGCGATGCAGCTGAAGCGCAAACGGACGCTGAACTTGACAATGGAAGCGTGCAGTTTGGCGAGAATAACCAGCTAGCAGCCGCGATTGGGGTGTTCTTCAGCGTGATCATCGGGGTTGCGATGTGGAGCATCATTGCGGCCGCGGTGTGGCTGGTTTTTCGAGCGGGAGCTCGCTGATGACCTCAAGACGAAAGGCAGTGAGACGCACCGCGTCGTAATGCAGATTGCGGCCGGGCGCGGCTTACACATGAAGTGCCGCCCGCTGCGGTGCGGTGGGCGCTATTCTGCCAAGACGTCCCAACAGCCATCAACCGCCTTGAGCAGGACCACCGCGGCATCAAGAGCCGAGGTCAACCGATGCTCGGCTTCGAGAGCACCGGATCAGCGATGCGATATCGTCGAGGTCACGACGCTCCGATGGAGGAAGCATGCCGCCGCGTAGCGGCCGATCAGCACCTTGCTGGCGCATCGGCCGGTTCGGGGGTCATGAACCAGGAAGCCCACCGCGGCGTGGCCGGCGCGCTCATTCGGACGAGGCCAGCGAACGGCAGAAGCTTCGGTGGTGGTCCTTTGCCCTGCCGCGTATGGCAGGAAATCGGCGTTCGTCCCGTTGCCTGTGTACTGCGCCTCGTTTGTCCTTACGCGCCGTGTATACCTGTCCCGCTGACGCGCCTGGAATGATCGGAGGCGACACGCTGGAACGCATGTTGTAAAGAACACGCTGGTCGACCGAGCAGCTTCGGTTTTCAATGGTGCATATCAGCAGGATTCTGAGGAGTTTCCATGGCCACTTTCACCGTCAGCAACCTGAACGACTCTGGTGCAGGCTCCCTGCGCGCAGCGATTGCCGCTGCGAATTCATCGGGCGCGCCAGCGGTGATCGACTTTTCGATTAACGGCATTGTCACGCTTAGCAGCGATCTGCCCACCATCAGCAATATGGTCACGATCGATGGGACCACGGCGCCTGGCTACGTAAGCGGCGGGGCTCCGGTGTTGGAGGTCAATTGCAACAGCCACGCCGGCTTGGTGTTTGCGATAGGTTCGGCCGGATCGCAGCTGCTCGGCCTGGCGGTCGGCAACGCCACCGGCAACGGCGTGACGTTGAACGCCGGTTCCATCACCCTTAACAACAACTATATCGGCCTGAACCTGGTGGGCGCCGCCCTTGGCAACAGTGGTGATGGTGTCTTCGTCTCTGCGACTTCATCGAACAATCTGATTGGGCTGAATGCGTCGAACGCATCGGGTGTAGTCGCCAACGTCATCTCCGGCAACACCGGAAACGGCATAAGCCTGCATGGCTCTTCCGGCAATACCGTGGTTGCCAATCGCATCGGAACCGATCCCACCGGCACAAGTGCGATTGCCAACGGAGGCAATGGCATTTGGGTCACCGCCGCGTCGAACGGCAATGTCATAGGCGGCACTGTGTTTGTCGATTCCAGCACCGGCGACGCCAACAACCCGACGGGAAGCAAAGGCACGGTTACACCGGTCTTTGTCGTGCCGCCGCTGGGCAATCTGGTGTCTGGCAACAGCCAGACAGGCGTACTGATTGACACCAACTCGCAGAACAATGTGCTGAATGGGAATTTCATCGGGACAACTGCTGATGGGAACAGCACCCTCGGCAATGCCGCCGATGGCGTATGGATCAACGGCGCAAGCAACAATTCCCTGATTGGCTGCCAGTTCGTCAATGATCCATTTGTCTATTACAACGTGGTGAGTGGCAACGCCGGTAACGGTCTGCATGTCTCCAGCTCGAACAACGTTACCGTTCAGGCGAATTTCTTCGGCGTGGGCGCCAACAACACGGATGTCGTTGCTAATCAGGGTGATGGCATTCTGGTTGACGGAACCTCACAAAATACCCAGGTCGGCGGTGTCATTCCACTCGGGAATGTGTCTGCAGGCAACGGCCTGAATGGCATCGAAGTACGCGACACGGTCAGTGGGTTCACCACCTTCAATACCTTCGGCGGCCTGCTGGCATTCAAGGGCGCCGCCGCCAACGGCAACGACGGCCTGCTCATCACGGCGACAGGCGGGAATCAGACTGTTCAGACAAATGTCTTTTCCGGCAACACAAACAATGGCATTGAGATCGCTGGCGACGCATCTGGGGTAACAGTCGATCCCAACATTGTCGGTTTGAATACTGTTGGTAATGCCGTGTTGCCGAATGGCGGAAACGGACTGCTAATCGGGGGGACCGCGCATGATAATGTGATCGGTGGTTACCAAGCTTCCGTTATCCCGCAAAACACATTTTCCGGCAATGCCGGCTATGGCATTGCGATAGTGGGCAGCGCGAACAACAACCAGTTATTTAACAGCTTCGTCGGATTGAACTCCACCGGTGTCGCCGCATTGGGCAATCTCGCCGGCGGTATCTTCGTAGGCGGCACAGCCAACAACAATATCGTCGGGGGCGCCACCACGAACCCACCAACAGCCAATCTTGTCAGTGGCAATGCGGGGACGGCGATCACGCTGGCGACGGGACCCAGCTTGATTCAGGTCCTCGGCAACTGGATCGGTCTCGATCGATTTGGCGCACCCATATTACCGAATATGGTCAATGCGATCGCCGTCAATGGCAGCACTACTAGCACCCTGTCCGGCGGCACCGGCATGGCGACAATATTTGGCGGCAGTGGCGGAAACAACATACTCGTTGCCGGCCTTGGTCAGACGACCATCGTCGGCGGTGGCAACGGTGATCAGTTGCTCGCAGCTGGAGCTGCCGGCGATTATCTCTACGGCGGAGCCGGCAATGAAACCCTGTCAGGATCGAATGGTGGCGGCAACGACCTGCTGGTGGCCGGAAGCGGCAGTGATGTGATGTTCGGCGGCACCGGTGCAAATACCCTTGCTGGCGGCAGCGGAGCGAGCACGGTCTCGGCCGGGAGTGGTTCCCCGACTGTGTTCGCTGGCAGCGGTGCGATACTGGTGTTCGGTGGTTCAGGCCCGTTGTTGTTCGCCGGTGGCGCCAGTAGCGGCAGCACGGTGGTGGGCGGCACTGGTGTCGCGACGCTGTTCGGCGGCAGTGGCGGCAACAACAGGCTTTTTGGCGGCACGGGTGCGGCGACGATGGTCGGCGGTGGCGATGGCGATCTATTGATCGGCGGAGGCACCGCGGGAAATCGGATATACGCCGGAGCCGGCAATGAAACGCTGGCTGGTTCCGCGCTTGGCGGCAACGACCTGCTAATGGCTGGAAACGGCAACGGCGTGCTTTTCGCCGGCAGCGGTACCAACACCATCGTCGCCAGTACGGGCAATGCGCAGATGGTCGCAGGATCGGGGGCGGCGCTGTTCGTGTTCAGCAACGGCCAAGCCGGTGGCAGCGACATAATCTGGAACTTCACCCACGGCACGGATCATGTATTGCTGGCGAATTATTCGGCCAATGTGGTTCAGACCTCTCTGGCCAATGCGGTAACGTCAGGCGGATCGACCACGATCACCTTATCGGACAATACCATGATTACCTTTGGCGGCGTTACGCAGCTTACCGCGAGCGACTTCGTTTAGTGGAACAGACTGGTGGTCCCGCCTACAGTTGCTCACCGCCAACATCAACAACCCGCACACGCGCCGTGCCTACGTGCTGACGACCCTGGTTCCGCTGATCGACCGCAAGATGTATGAGCGGTTTGAGGCTCTGCGCACAGAGATGATCCGGAATACGATTGGGAATACTGCCCACGTATTCGTTCCGGTCGGGGCGGAATCCGAGCCGGCAGTGCCATCAGCCCCCAAGGTCCTGTTTGTGGGTAAGGCAAAAAGAAGCCGGTGCGAGGACTGTGTCGGCTCAAGAGATCGCGCGGCCGAGATTCTCAAGACTTGGCTGCGGGGAATGTTCGGCGTTTTGGCAGTTCGCGCGAGAGGTTCTACGGCAGGCCTTGGCGTGATTTCACTGCACCGCCCGCTGACCCGTCGCTCCGCCAACGGCACCAGCGCTCTCGGTCATATCATTTGCGCAAGACTGGCAGGAATTAACGGTGCGTCGTCTCTCCTCCTTGCCTGGGGGCGCGTGCGTAGACAGCGCGTCTCCCTTTTCGTTCGGCAGCCAGCCGATGCGCTGTGGCCGGCACTGCACGCGTCCCGCTCGCGGTACGGATAGCGGCGCAGGCGTTGCTGCACAGGCTCGTCGATCGATGAAGGCTGCGGAAGGACCGGCGCTTTGTAACGCGCCGGATATCTGTCTACTCGCATAATCCAAGAGGAAAACCGATAATGACCACTGTACAGCACACCCGCTGGGCCAAGAGCCTCGCGACTGACATCGCGTTTGCCGAGCAAATACTGACCTCGCGCGGCGAACTGTGCCCTCTGTTCATCATCGAAGCCGGCGGCGTGAAATCTTTTGTGGAGTGGAAGTTCCCCAACACGGACTCGAAGCGCACGATTCTGCGGGTGATTCAGCTTTTGGCTATCGCAGTCGATGCCGCGTCGATTACCACGATCACTCAGGACAGCCAGACTATCGTTACCGCTGCAATCGTCTACCGCGAGAGCGGCCGGGTCCACGCAACGCAAGCGGTGCACCCCATTGAACGCAACGATCAGGGTCAGGTGACCGGCCTCGGGCCGAACAACTGCGATGGTGATGTGCCGATGGAAGGCCGATTGACTCGCCTTTTGCCGTCCGTCCGACCCGGACCTGAGCAACGCGCGATGGCGAAAGCGACGTTTGACGACCTTCCGTTCCTGATCCGGCGCAGCTATGCGCCCAAGCCGGTGACGGCGAATCCAAAATGATGACGCCTGGAAAGGGTCAAACCGTGAGGACCTCACTGCTCGCCGGCGTCGCCTCAGTTATGCTGGCATTCCCGGCAGTGGCGGCGGAGGCACCGCAAGGGCCATTTTCTATGCCTGTGGTCGTGACCATCATCGTCCTGACTACATGATGCCGAGCATCATTGGCTTCTGGCGTGGCGTTGCCGGCCCAGCACGACATTCATGGCCGAACTGTTATTCGGTTGGGCGCTACTCGGCTGGATACTTTGCCACATCGCCGCCTACGGACCGACCTGCAACATGGCGCCGACCAGGATGCGCGCGGCCGGCGGCCTGGATGCTTGGAGCACGGGGAAGCTCCATTGCCCTAATCGGCAGCCAAGCTCATTTCGGATACTCTTCCTACCGAATGTACTGGAACTGTTGACACCGCCGTACACGCCGGAGCGCCACGTGCCTTCACCAACGCCTCCAGCCGGCTATTCGCACCAAGCACCCGGTAGATCGCTGCGAGGTGCACCTTCACGGTGCCGACCGCGAGCCCGAGCCGCCGCGCAATCGTCTTGGTAGAGCAGCCTTCTGACAGCAGACGGAAAACCTCCAATTGCCGGTCAGTGAGATGCGTCAGCAACGGGCTGATAACCGGCTTGGGCGCCACGCTGGCGGAATGCGGCACCCCGGCCAGCGCCGCTGGGGCGAAGACGCCGCCGTAAAGGACGGTCTCGATCGCCCGCAGAAGTTGGTTCATCGTGGTGGATTTCAGGATGTAGCCATGGGCGCCAGCGGCAAGACAGTCGAGGATAGTCGCGCGGTCCTCGCTATCGGCCATGACTACAAACTTCTGGTTCGGGAAATGCTCCCGCAGCCGGCGCAGATCGATGGCTCCCGGCGTGCGGGCCAGGCGCAGATCGAGCAGAACCAAATCCACCGGTTCGGCGCGAAGATACGCCAGCACCTCGTCCAGCACGCTCGCCTCGGCACACGACCAGCCGGGCCTGCGCTCCTTCAGCAGGCCGACCAAGCCAAGGCGGAACAGCGTATCCTGATCGGCGATCAGGGCCGTGACTGCTTCAAAAGAACCCATCTTGACCTAGGATTGTTGGCGACTTATCGGGAAGGCACGGGCTGCCGTGCCGCGCGACCCTGATCCGCGCCTTGCACGATTTACCTGTGTATCCCAGCCCCCGCATGACATATCGAAAGGTTACCCAATTTTTCCGGCTGCACACTACCGCTGGTCCCCGGCCATTCTTGTCCAGTAAAAGTGCCGGGTGGCGGCTGCCGTACAAGGGCGCCCAGTCCGCGATTACGAATCCGACCGGCCTGAGCGACAGGCGCGGCGGTAGTGCTGAGGCCGGCTGCCGAATGCTGGGGCGCTACTGCGTGCCGTGCCATCGGGATCATCGAGGTGTCCCCGAACAGCATGTTAATGCCGACCAGCAGTTCTTCGACCAACCTAACCCGCATATCTCACACTATGTAGGTGCATCGGGGCTCTGAATCGGCGAAAGTTCTTCTGCGACAAAGATTTTCGGCGAAGCGGAGGAGCTCCCCGATGCTGACAGAGTGTAACCCGGAACTGTTTGAATTTGCACCTGTGGAGGGACGCCAGGTCGTGGCGGCCTTCGATGGTGGGACGATCACCTCGGATGCGGGCGTTCTGCTGCTGGGTGGTGCGGATCGCGCAATCCGGCTGACCGAGCGTTTTGCGTCGTGCTTCACCGACACGCGGGCGGCGGAACTGGTGGAGCACAGCGTCGGCACGATGGTGACGCAACGAGTGTTCGGTATCGCGCTCGGTTACGAAGACCTGATCGACCACGACGAACTGCGCCACGATCCGGTGCCGGCGGTGCTGGCGGGCAAGCTGGAGGCCAAACGGTCGGACTGTGCGGCTCTGGCTGGGAAGTCGACGCTGAACCGGCTGGAACTGAGCCGGCCGGAGCCGACGCGCTATCACAAGATCAGCCACGATCCGGCGGCGGTCGAAGCGCTGTTCGTCGATCTGTTCCTGGAAGCCCACAAGCGTGCACCGAAGCAGATCATCCTCGACCTTGATGCCACGGACGATCCGCTGCACGGGCACCAGGAGGGCCGGTTCTTCCACGGCTATTATGACTGCTACTGCTACCTGCCGCTGTACATCTTCTGTGGTCGGCACCTGCTGGCGGCCAAGCTGCGCCGGTCGAACATCGACGGCGCGGCCGGTGCGGTCGAGGAAGTGGCCCGCATTGTTGGGCAGATCCGTCGCCGCTGGCCACGGGTGCGCATCCTGCTGCGCGGTGATTCCGGCTTTACCCGTGAGGCGCTGATGGCGTGGTGCGAGGCCAACCGAGTCGACTTCCTGTTCGGCCTGGCGCGCAACGAGCGCCTGGAGGCAGAGATCAATACCGAGCTGATGACAGCGGCGCTGGAGAGCATCCGGACCGGCGGCCCGGCCCGGAGTTTCAAGGACTTCACCTGGTCGACGCTGGACAGTTGGAGCCGCAGCCGCCGCGTGGTCGGCAAGGCCGAGGTCACTGGCGGTGATGCCAATCCACGTTTTGTCGTCACCTCGCTGAAGGCAGCCGAGATCGGCGGGCAGTATCTCTACGAGAAGCTCTACTGCGCCCGCGGCGAGATGGAGAACCGCATCAAGGAGTGTCAGCTCGACCTGTTCGCCGATCGTACGTCGGCTGCGACGATGCGCGCCAACCAACTCCGGCTGTGGTTCGCTTCGATGGCCTATGTGTTGCTGTGTGCTTTGCGGCGCATCGGGCTGGCGTACACGCAGTTTGCCGAGGCGACCTGTGGCACGATCCGGTTGAAGCTGCTGAAACTCGGTGCACTGGTGCGTGTCAGTGTGCGACGGATCAAGGTTGCGATGGCCTCGGCCTGTCCCTATCGCAACGCATTTGGCCTCGCCTATGTCCGGCTCAGAAACGCCGTCGCGACCTGACACGAACCAGACAGTGCATAGCCGCCCTCCATCCTTTTAAGGCGACCACACAGTCGCGATCGTGGCGCTTGGCCAAAAATCGTCGAAATTCGCCCCCATGCGATACCGTAACACCAATCGTGTATATACACGGGCACGCCGCCGGTCGTCAGGCCTCCGGCGCTACCCGGTATGAGAAATCCGGGCTAACCATCATCTAAGTCCCGGACACTGGATGGCTCTTGAGGACATCGCCAGGACGACGGAGGCAATGGGGTACCGCGTTGAGCGAGCCACCTGGCGGCGGATCGTTCGAAGCTGCATCAACTTTCCACCATCGGATCACCTCGCGCGGTCCACGTATGGGGCGAGGCGTGGCTGGCCGGGAAGACCGTGATCCTGACCGGTGAGGATCTTCTACTCCTGGTCAAGCCGATCCGTCCGCTCTCTCCAGAGCTTGGCGACGCAATGACGGAGTTTCGCGACAGCTAGAGCGCACGAAATAAATCGCTTTTTCCGCTCCAGGGCGCAGCGTGACTGACGCAGCGACTGGCGCACAGGCTGACAGAACCCGCTTCGAGAGCCTTCGGTGGAGCACGGCTTGAACTGCCATATGACCTTCATATGCCATTAATGATACGTTTCCAGTTTATTACCCTTGCCAATCACCAAGCTGAGAGCCTATAGCCCGCCGCAGCAGTTATCATTTGGATATAAAAATGCGACTTTCGTCTATAATTATCTCAAGCCTCATCGCAACTGCCGTCTCCAACGCCGCCCACGCCTCGCTGTTGGTCAGCGGGGTGGTCGGTGGAGCACCCATTGGCCTCGTCACCGAAAACTTCGATACCCTGATCCCAGGCAATATCACGACAACCGCGCTGCCTTCCGGTATCACCATATCCTATCAGCCCGACGCCAAGCCCGTGTCGGGCAGCAACTCTCTCTATGCTGCGCCGTTCCTGTCCGGCGGCAATGGTCTGGGCTTTGGTCCGGGCGGAAGCAGCCAGGCAGATGGCGCCGATCTGACGACCTACATCACCACCGGCTCGACCGGCGCATTTTCCGCCGCGTCCGTCACGCTGCAGCTGCCTTCGCTGGAGCGATATTTCGGGATCCTCTGGGGGTCCGTCGACAATTATAACACCTTGAGCTTTTACAATGGTGCGACCCTCGTGGGCGCCGTCACCGGCAGCGCCGTTACCTCGAGCCCGGACGGCGATCAGGGCGTCGATGGCACCCTATACGTGAACATCAACGCGACCGCCGGAAGCGCGTTTGATCGCGTCGTCGCGACCAGCAGCCAATATGCCTTCGAGTTCGACAATGTCGCGTTCGGCAAGAATCCGGTCCCGGAACCTGTCAGCCTTGGCTTGCTCGGTACGGGAGTGCTTGGTCTCCTCTTGGTCAAGCGCCGTAGAGCGGCGACCTTCTCCGGTTGAGCTGAACACCCAGTCATGAATGAGCACGCCATGCCTACTGACCCGCATTCGCTCTCAGATGGCTCCGGCCATCACGGCAGTAACACAGATGGTCATTTCGCCGATACCGAATCCGTCAAAGAGGTGCACAGCGGAATGATGTCTGCTTCAGGGAGCGCCGACGATATCAATGTAGGCGTGATCGACCGTTTGCAATTCAGTCGGGACTGTCTGATCAGGGCGTTTGACGCCGTTCATCCGGACCTATGCATGGTGCCATTCGCCAGCATTGGGGATTGCGTTCGTGCCGCTCCGGCCGACCTCGACCTGATCCTCTATTACTCGCATGATGACGGTCCGTTCGAGCTTGTCGCCGTCCAGCAGATCAAGACACTGCGGCAGGCATTTGACGACGTTCCGATCATCGTCCTTTCCGACGCCAAAAGTGCGGTACTGCCGAGAAATATCCGCAATGCGCTGAACAGCGGCGCACAGGGCTTCATCCCAACCCTGAGCACAGAGGTGCCGGCGGCGCTCGCCGCGATCCGCTTCGTCAGGGATGGTGGAACATTCGCCCCGCTCGACCTGCTGTTCGACGGCCAATCGAAACAGGGCGCCGCGGCCGAAGAGCCGGAGCCAAATCGGCTCACCCCGCGACAGCGAACTGTCCTGTCCCATTTGAGCCAGGGGAAGGCCAACAAAATCATCGCCTATGAACTCGGCATGACAGAGAGCACGGTGAAGGTCCACATCCGCAACATCATGCGCAAGATGGGCGCCACCAACCGAACCCAGGCCGTCTACAAGTCCCAGCAGCTCAGCGCATAGCCGATATGTCGTTCCCGCCGACGATAAGCGGCGTAGGCGCCTGCACGCCGCCAGCACATCCGCCCCAGACAGGCGGGGGGCCCGCCTCGCGGGACGTGTGCCTACCAATTACGCCATGCGGGTCGCCACTAGTGATGTCGTTATGTGTTCGTTGAACGTGACATTCCAAATGATCATTTCCAGAAAGAGCGGCCACTGCTGACAACACAGCCGGGGTCCCTTTTCTGGCTGGGACGAATAACGTCAGAATAGCAACGTGTGCTGCAGCTGATGTCCGCCAGGCCTGCGGCCGTCGGCCAGCGGCCGACCAGCAGGGACGATCGCAAAGCGCGAGTTCGTCGGGCGCCGGGCATAGGAATGGCGGTCTTGATGTTCATCAAAGCTACGCCTTCCGCATCAACTATTTGTCAAGATTTGTCTCAGCGCAGCTCCGCTCTTGTCAGTCGGCGTGGGATTATTCATACGGCGCCAACAATGCTGATCTGCGGACCGACATCAGTTGAAGAGCCCATTATGCTACTCTGGATTTGTAACGCCAATCTACCGGCCCATTGAGGCAAGAGGTTACCATCCCCTGGTAGGATACTCCTCCACGCTCGCATCTGATTGGCAACGGACTACTGCAGCAAGCTGATCGAGCCGACACCGACGAGAGGTTTGCAAGCATTGCCTCCCAGATCAGGGAATCCGATGGCGGTCGTTGAGCGCCCGGACAGCAACACAAGGCTCGCCACATCTGATCGGCCGCAGCAGCGAGATCCAGTGCGCAGGCGCCCCCTGGTCGGGACGACCGCAGTCTTTCAGAGGGGGACAAGTATGCGGACGCTCGACGGCGAGGTCGTCGCCATCGAGGCCCTTGCTCCAGGGAACCATCTCACCGTGTATCCACAACATTCGCTGCCAGTCATCAGCATTGATGCAAGCTCGACACCTGTGGCGTCCCGGCTGGTTCGGATTGTTCAGAGCGCTTTCGGCGCTGGGATTCCCCAACGGGATCTGCTGCTGCGTGCCGACCAGTGCATCTATTGGGATAACATACTGATTCCGATCCGCCTGCTCGTGCCGAACAAGAATATCAGACGCGAGCCCGTTCTAGGCTTGCGGTCTGTTGGCATCCGACTGCAAGAGCCAAGCATTCTCATAAGCGAAGGTATTTGGGTGTCCACCTGGCATAATACCGATCAGCGCGGTTATTACATCGTTGGCGGCCAGGCGATCCTCAACGCGGGCTACTCTCAAGAGGCGTCGGAGACCATTACCGGGCCAATCCTGGCACGGGTCAATGAGTACCTCACTAAACGCAGTCTTGGCATCCGCACGGCCGCGTTGTGGCTCACCAGAGGTGATCAAATCATCAAGGCGATCCCAGATGGGACTAAATTTGTATTCGCTATCTCTGCTGGGTCGATCGACCTGACTATTATTTCCGGCAATGCCGTCGTGGGTGACACAGCGGAATTCCCCCGCGACGCCAGCCGGCGCGTCGGGATCGCGATTGCGCGCGTTCATGTGCGCTCGGGTGACGAGATTCGCGAACTCCCCATGGATCATCCTGATTGGACGAAGGGGTTTCGCGAGTGCCAATGGAGCGGGATGCAGCCGTTTCGATGGACTACGGGAACGGCGCACATTCCACCAACTTTGCTCAAGGGTCTGGCAGGGCGACTGCAACTTACTATCACGCTGCTGAACCAGTGATCGGCGATATGGCCCGCGGAAGGGGAATATCTCGGGCAGTTGCTATCGCGGCGTCGCTGCCCAGAGCGCTCAGGCCGTGCGCGTCCTATAGGAACGAATTTGCGAGTTAGCAAAAGTCAGCATTTGGAATGACGGTGGGACCGTTCGCGGTGTAGGCCGTTGAAATGGCCAACCTGCACGATCGTGAAAGCAATCCCTCCGGTGGGGACGCTGTACACGACCGCCGGCGTCCGGGACGGATCGAGAGTAACCGGTGTGGCAGCGACGGTGTTGCGGTTTGCTGCCTGATTGTGATCGAAGGCGGCCATGGAGGCACTGTCGCCTGGGGTTGTGGACGTCGATGAAGAGGACGTCCGTACGATAGGACGTAAGGGTACGGGGCGGGGGCGTGTGGAGGTTCTCGCACGCGAGCGCCGGCGGACTTGGACGCCGGAACAGAAGCGGGCGATCGTGGCGGAGAGCCTGGGTTCGGCGCTGACGCCGACCGAGGTCGCGCGCAAATACGCGATCAGCAGTGGTCTGCTGTATTCATGGCGCCAGCAGGTCCTGGGAGGCCATGGCAGCGTCGTCACCGGACCGGCGCCGAGTTTTGCGCGGGTCGAGCTGGCGCCCGCGCTGCAGGCACCGGACGGCAGTGAACCTGTGTCGCCGGCGGTTCCTGCACCACCGTCACGTCCGGATGGCGTGATCGAGATCGTGCTGCGGAGTGGCGTCTTGGTGCGCGTGGATGCCGCGGTGGACGGTCGGGCCTTGCGCCGCGTTCTCAGTGCGCTGGACGATTGATGATCGCGCTGTCGCCTGGTGGCCGGGTTTACCTTGCCTGCGGTGTGACCGACATGAGGAAGGGTGCCGTGGGATTGGCGATGCTGGTGCAGCAGAGCCTGTTGGAGAACCCGTTTGATGGCTCGGTGTATGCGTTCCGTGGGCGGCGGTCCGGACTGATCAAGCTGATCTGGCATGACGGCATCGGGCTCTGCATGCTGACGAAGCGGCTCGAGCAAGGCCAATTCCAGTGGCCATCGGCCCAGCGCGGCTGGCCGGATCGCATTAACATCGGCACAGTTGGTCGCGCTGCTCGACGGATGCGAGTGGCGTGCTCCGGCGATACGCCGTCGACCCGCATTGGCGGGATAAAAATGCGCTGATCCGGTCGGAAATGCTGGCACCGACGCGACGGCATTGATCATCATTGCGCGGTGGAGATCGACCTCGACCGTCTGCCTGACGACCCGGCTTTGCTGCAGCAGATGCTGCGGGATGCGGTGACCACGGCGGCGTATCAGCAGGGGGAACTGCACGCCGAGAACGACAAACTCCGCATGCTGATCAAGCGCCTGCTGCGGCATCGGTTTGGCCGCCGCTCCGAGCAGTTGGGAGCCGATCAGCTGCAGTTCGGGCTGGAAGATCTGGAGCAAACTGTCGCGGCGAACCAGGCCGGCCAGGAGGCTGCCGATGCCGCTGCGGGCAGACAGCGCAGACGGAGCGATGCCCAGCCCAATCGCAATCATGGCGCGTTGCCGGATCACCTGCCGCGCTATGAGGTGGTGATCGATATCGAGGATCATGCCTGCTCATGCTGCGGCAGCACTCTGCAGGTGATGGGCGAACTGCGTACCGAGCAGCTCGACATCGCGCCGGCGCAGCTACGGGTGCGCGTCACGCGTCGGCCGCGCTACGTATGCAACAGCTGCGACGATGTTCCCGTGGTGGCGCCGGCGCCAGAGCGGCCGATCGATGGCGGTATGGCAACCGAGGCGCTGATCGTGCATGTGGTGGTGAGCAAGTTCTGCGATGGCCTTCCGCTGTATCGCCAGTCGCAAATGCTGGCACGCCAAGGGGTGGCGTTGGACCGATCCACGTTGAGCAACTGGGTGGGCCGGCCCTGCTGGTGGCTGACGCCGCTGTATGAGCTGATCATCGGCACGGTATTGGCCGCAACCAAGCTGTTCGCCGATGATACGACGCTGCCGGTGCTCGATCCCGGTCGTGGCCGGACCAAGAAGGGGCGGCTATGGTGTTATGCGGTCGACGATCGACCCTGGTGCGGCGAAAGCCATCCGGTGGCCGCGTATCTGTATTCTGAGGATCACCGGGTCGCGCACCCGGCCGAGCACTTGGCGACCTTCAAGGGCGTACTGCAGGTTGACGGCTATAATGGCTTCAAGCGGCTAGCCGGCGATCGCGCCGACGCCTCGGTGCGCCTGGCCTTCTGCTGGGCACATATGCGCCGTGGCTTCTACGACTTCCATGTCTCCACCAAGTCGCCGCTTGCTGCCGAGGTATTGGCACGCATCCGCACACTGTATGCGATCGAGGCGGAGATCAGGGGTCATCCGGCCGAGCATCGACGACGCGTGCGGCAAGAACGAAGTCGGCCGATCGTGGAGGCTCTGCACGCCTGGTTGGAAGATCATCTGCCGCGCATGTCAGGTGCATCCGATCTCGCTCTGGCCATCCGCTATGCTCTGCGGCATTGGTCTGGACTGATCGTGTTCCTCGACGACGGCCGCGTGGAGATGGACAACAACATCGTGGAGCGGGCCATCAGGCCGATTCCGATGACAAGAAAAGTGGCGCTGTTCGCCGGCTCCGATGGCGGAGCTCGTCACTGGGCGATCGCCATGACACTCATTCAGACCGCCAAACTCAACGGCGTCGAGCCGATGGCATGGCTCACCGACGTGCTCGAACGCATCGTCTCAGGGCGCACCAAGGCACACGAGCTGCAGGCCTTGCTGCCCTGGAACTGGACGCCGGATCCCGACCGCAGCAGCGTCGACGCCCTCGCCGCATAGCGGCCCACCAGCAACACAGGCCGACAGTCAATTCAAATCCATCCCGCCGACGCCGCGACGCTTACGTTGAGAGAACCGTGTTGAGACGATCATCCCTCAGCTCACCCGTCGATTTGATTACTTTCAAGACGAGCGGCTTACGACCTGCATAGCGTAGGAACGCCTCGTCCGAGATGCATGGGAATCGATATGGATAACCGCCGAATTCAACGTTCATCGTTACATGATTTTTGATCTCTAGGCTCGAAGATAGAATCGCAAAGCGCCATTCCGTACTATCGATTCTATACAACAGGAATGGAGTCGGATCGATGATGATACCAGATGCCAATTCCGAAATTTGGATTGTGCCAACGATCGCTCGCTCATATCCCCTGCCAAAGACCCAGTAAGTTGCCAGCATAAGCGCTGCCGCACCGGTGACGGCTACTCCTCGCCAAGTAGCGTAACCTGCCGAGCCGAGGGCACCCAAAGTGATGCCGATACTTGCGTAGACCAGCAGATCACGATTATCATTAGGAACTCCGAGACGGAACGCTATAAAATCCGAGAACGTGAGAAGCAGGCCGACTGCGACACTGATGAGAAAGATGAGGTCCACCTTCGCCGCTGGATCTCCCTTTAGAGCAGCCCACCAGGGCGCTCTCGTCGCTATTAGTTCCGCCTCTGACCGCTTGATGGTTGGTCGCGTTGTAGTCGGCGTCCCAACCCGACCCCGCTTCGGACGTCCTTTTGCATCAGGAGTGATGTCCGACTTGTCCTTTTGTGGGGGCGCGTCCTCAGAATGATCCGCGCTATCATCATGCGTTTGGGGCAATTGGGTTGGCGTTTGCTCATCGGACAAAGGGCTTACTCTGCTAACTTACCAATAGCCGCGACGTTCGTCTCAGATAACAATCCGTTCCACCTCATCGAGCGTAATCTCGTCGCCCGTCCGGTCGTAGAGCTTCGTTGTGCGCGGGCTCTCGTGCGCCGCCATTGCCTGCGCGTTCTCAAGCGTGCCGCCGGCCTCCAGATAGGCGGTAATACCGGTTGCACGGAAGGTGTGGCAGCCGATCTTGACCCGCGTGCCGAGGTCGGCGGCGCCTCGCTGGACCATGCGCCAGGCGTCGACCCGGTTCATCGGTTTCTCCGTCAGCGACCCGGTGCGGCCGGCAGCTGAGCGGAAGAGGGGGCCTTGCCGGCATCCCGAACACCGGCAGCCTCTATATAAGCATCGAGATAGGCTTCCAAATTGTGGTGCGCGGGCATCTCATGACGCTTGCCGCCCTTCTCATGTAGGCGGACCCACCAGCGCTTTCCCGTGGGATAGTAGTCCTCAACGCGCATGGCGACGACGGCACCGATCCGCGCGAAGGCGAAGGTCATGACGCTGATGAGCGCCCGGTCGCGCAGGCCGACCAGGGTGGTGGTGTCGATGCTGTCCAGCAGCGTACGGGCCTGCTCGGCATCGAGTACCGTGGTCTTGCCGGTCTTGACGACATGCTTCGGGCCGCGGACGGCATGGGCTGGGTTGGTGGCGACGACCTGGCCGGTAACCAGCAGTCGAACAGCATGCGGATGGCTGCCAGGTGCTGCTTTGTCAATCCCGGGTATGTCTTTGTCCAGGAATCCGACATGATCGGTGAGTCGTGCGCGGCGACAAACCGGATAGTTGCGTGTCCGGATTGTCGCGCTAGAGATTAGCCCGGTTCGAACATCACGCAGTCAGGGACGTGCCACCAGAGATGCTGATTGGACCACGCCACCGTATTCGTCTTCCGGGCCCCCGCATCACCTCCCAAACCGTCATCTTTTGGGAAGCATTGTTGCGTGTCGGATGGGGCAGGCGGTGCTTGAGCGACCGTCTTCACCCGGCGCCATCACAGTTGCGGTCGTATTGGCGCGAGGCCTGACAGAACCTGCTCGACGAGCACTTCCGCGTCGAAGGCCGCAGGACCTGGTTCGAGACCATCGAGGGGATGCGGGCCGTCCTCGAAGCTTGGGTTCTGCCGGCCTGCGACCTGGCTGCCCCGCCCACAAGCATCCTTAGAATCCCTATAACTCCAACGCCTCCTTAGGAATAGGGGAAAATAAATCATTGATACGCCGTATTCCCCTTGACTTCCCCCCGGTAGGACCCTAAATTCCTCATAAGAGGTAGGGATAGGTTTCATGTCAGACGAAATTTCTGAAGGCAAGGAAGCGCGCCTGCGGCGTCTTTATAGCCAGAACGACAACCGGCCCTTCTTTGATTGGGCCGCGCTGCGCCAGAACGACAGTCGCGAAACATCTGTGGACACGATGATGCGCTGCGGTCGGCTGTACCGCGAGGCGGCGGTCGGCCTTCTCCAAGAGCTGGCCCAAGCAGGATTCGGCACCTTTTACATTGGCCGCCGTGGCGCCAAAACGCGGATCGCGTGGAACTATAGTCTCCGCGACATCGGAGCAGCCGCCCGCGGAGCCATCCAGGGCGTGGGCGAGATCGATCAGAACACTGTTGAGGAGCCAACGGAGGACGACGAGAACGGCGTTTCCACCATGATAGAACACACCTTCAATTTGAGGCCCGGTATCCGGATCTCCATTGCTCTACCGGAGGATCTAACGCGCCGTGAGGCAGAGCGCCTCGGCGCGTTCATCCAGACATTGCCGTTGGGCGAGTAGCGTTGTCGGCGGCGCGCCCGCCGCAACACGCACAACTGAAAACGAACGACCCGGCACGGCCAATCGCGCTGGGAAGGAGAAAGCATGTCTACTAATTCGTCTTGGGAGCGGGAGTGCGCGATGGACACGACATCGGAACGACGCACGGATCCACCTTTGACCTGCCACGCATCGGCGCGTTCGCAGCAGCGTTCCATTCCGCCTTTCGCAATCAAGCTGCTCCTCGAATACGGAGCATCCATGCGCCACCAGGGCGCTGAGGTATGGTTTATCTATAAAGCTGCGCGACGGCGCATTCGTCGGGAAGTTGGATGCCACTTCCACTCGGCAATCGAGAGATTTCTCGACGCCTACGTCGTGCGTGGTGACGACGGGCAGGTGATCACCGTCGGTTGGCGGATTGGGCGCCTCAAGCATCCATGAGGGCGTTGTCGACTCGGCGATTCTGGTGCGGGCCGACTTCACCGGAATCCGAACCAGACAGGCCGGCGTAAAACCCCACGGGGCAGACCTATGCAAGCGACTTGGTCGCCGCTTTAGGAGTGCGGTGGCGTCGGTCACCTCGGTGGTGCTTAGGGCCTTCTCCTCCTTTTGAATCGCTTCCAGGTAGGGGGTCGTCTGTTGCTATACCGCCACGGGCGTCGCACAGCTATGTGGCCTCTGCGGCGTCGAGGGTATCTGGATCTTTTCTGTAACTTTGCATGATGGCATTCGGAGGTATTATCTATGCCCGCCCCCGGTGAAGGTTTCTATCATTGTCCAAGCCGTCCTCCGATATATTTGAGCAGGTGATCAAATGACCGAGAAAGGTTGGATGGGCATAGGATTTCTCGGGGTAGTGCTTGTCGCACCAGAGATTCGGGTTTTTGGCAATTTTACTTTCATAATCATCGGCGTTATATTGATTGGCGCCTGGATCATACGGTTATTGGCAAATGCCATAAAGGCAGGAAGCGATGGATCGCGAGTGCACTACAAGGATAACTCGTACGATTGGGTCTCAAGTCGATCTCCTGAGCACCTTGGTCTCGGTTGTTCGCAGAGTTCGTCCGAACAGCAAAACCGATAGCGACGAATATCACTGGTAGTGACCTGATCAGTGTTAGCCACGTCCCATGTGCTCCAAAGCATTCTCCCACCAAGACACTCCTTGACGAGGACGTAACGAACGCATGTTGAGATGTCCAGCGCGGAATGAATTGATGACGCTCCTGGCTGGCGTCCTGCCGGCCGCCACCGCACCCCAACTGAGGAACCGCTGTGAGCAAACGCCCAACCCTGCCCTACGAGAACGCCACTAGCGGGAAGCGTGCTGTCGATGACATGCAGGCAATCCTGCGGGGCTTCGGCGCATCATCGTTCGGCTGCATGGAGGACTTCGACGAGGGCAGGGTGACAGTGCAGTTCAAATGGCGTGAACGGCGCGTGACAATTACTGCCAGCTCGAAAGGCTACGCTGCGACGTGGTTGCGCTATCATCCCCATACGCGGCAAATGCGGACGACAAAGCAGGAATACGAACGCAAGGCCCTCCATATTGGCCAGGTCGCGGTCTACTCGATCCTGCGAGACTGGATCAAAGGGCAGATCACCGCGGTCGAGATCGGCATCCTGTCGTTCGAAGGGGCGTTCCTTGGTCAGATCATGCTCCCGACCGGAGAAACGGTGCTCGATCGCGTGAGCCGTTCCGACATGCTGGGGCTGGCCGCTCCGGCTCAACCCTAAACCCCACCACTGCGGGGTGTGCCGAAGCTAGGGGGAATACTCGATGGCCTATTCTGCACTCAAGGTTCGTGAAATTGTCGAGCACGCCATAAGTCACTCTTGGAGCGTTCCCGAATTCCAGCGTGGTTTCGTTTGGAAAGCCACGCAGGTGCGCGACCTTGCCGAGTCCTTATGGCTCGATTATCCCATCGGAAATGTGTTGATCTGGGACTCCAGCTCACAAAAGAACCCGGTTTCCGAGAAGAACATCACTGACTCGACGACCCCAACCAAGTGGGTGGTTGATGGTCAGCAGAGGACGACGGCGCTGTGCATCCTCTTCGGCTCCAAGCCCTACTGGTGGCTCGACGGCAGTCAATGGAATTCCACGGTACGAAGCTATGACATCCGCTTCGATATCGACACCAAGGAAGAGCCGTATTTTGTGACCGCGAATGCTGCAATCCGGAAGGTCCGTACTAATCGATACATACCGGTGCGTGATCTGCTTGCTCTCGATACCAACCGGGAATCCGATCAGCAGAAGCTTCAGGCGCTCGCCAAAGAGATCAAGGCAGACGGACTTTGCAACGGCATGGACGCTATGGAGGTGTACACGCGTCTGGATCGCGTCCGGAAGATTCGAGACCGCGAGATCGTCGCAATCAGTGTCGATCATGAACTGGAAGAGGTTGTCGAGATATTCGCGCGCCTCAACAGCAAGGGCACCCGCGTTAAGGAGGCGGATATCTATCTGGGTATCGTTGCTGCGCGATCTTCAGGTTGGGTGCGCGAGCAATTCATGCCATTCCTGGATAAGCTGGAGCAGCAGGGATTCGACATTACGCCAAATAGGCTGTTCCAATCGCTGACAGCGGTCGGCAACAAGAGCGTACGCTTCCGTGCGGTAGCGGACACTTTCTGGAACAAAGAAAACA
>Ga0206907_1024_pt1 | contig 24315 bp, 11 predicted proteins | sample Alteio_BWOrgHeat_80_FD_152951 | JGI IMG/M metagenome (GOLD analysis project Ga0206907, IMG submission 152951) | Enriched cells from forest soil in Barre Woods Harvard Forest LTER site, Petersham, Massachusetts, United States -... | ecosystem: Environmental > Terrestrial > Soil > Temperate forest >...
TTCTCGAACGTCTGAAGGTAAGGATCCTGACTTTTGAGCGGATTGCAATTTATTAATATCCTTTTTGTGGTCTTCCACCATATCGTTTGCAAAGGCTTTATCAAAATCCACTCCAGAAGATGAGTCTAATTTTTTCATGGTCATTTTCATCCCAATCCCCTCACTCGGTTCTTTCAGTGTAATTCCTTCTTTTTGAGCAACGTCAGCCACTTTCTTGTCGGCGGAAGTATGATCACTTTCAAGGGTCTTGCCATAATCTCGTACATCACTGGCACTGCCTTTCTGTTGTGCGAGTTGTCCCATATGAATTTCAGCGCGATTGGTCGTATGAAGATCATTGAGGATATCGGCCGCTGAAGGATCTGCTTTTGCGTTGACGACCAGTACAGAACTGAATAATGCGGTTACTGCAACTAAAGTTGTAAGTCGAATTGTTTTCATATTTTTATTCTCCTTAGTTATTGTTTTAGCGGAACATTGATTTTCTTTTGGGCATTTTTCGCTGGACTATCTCCCCGCAAGCCACCTTTTTTAACCATTTCAGCTTCAGCATCTGGCGGTACTCCGTCGGACAAAAGCCGCTGCTTTAGTTCCCACATTTGTTCTCCCAATACTTTGAAGTCGATGTCTGTTTTTTTTGCTTCGGGTAACATATCTCCTTCTTCTTCCTTAATGTGATGGCGAATGTTTTCCGACAGAACAGTAAATTTTGCTTCGTAATGATCTTCTTTGCCCGTCATCTTGTCGAGTTCAGCAATTAATACTTTCGCGACATGATGTTCTTCATCGGCTTCTTCCATCATGTCTTGCTCATCTTCATCCAATTCTTCGCGAACTGCAGGATAAAACAGCTCTTCTTCCATCACGGCATGCATTTTCAATTCCTTAATGGCTTCTTTTGCAATTTTTAATTTTTCTTCCTTATCATCTGAATCCTCAAATTCATCAAATAAAGCTTTAACCTTTTTATGATCGTCTTTAATAATTGCGAAAGCATCTTTTATTTTTTCTTTCTCCAACGTTGCTTGAGACATAATTAGTACCCCCATATTTTTTAACTTCGTTAGATTCGACAACGGTTAGGTTAAAAAGTTACTGAGATAAAAATGTAACCTGCATAGTAAGGGGTTGTCTTACTTGTTCATGAAAAAAAATAGGTTGAGTTCTTGGCGATTGCCTTTAGGCGCGCGTGTCACCCCGAAAGGGGTTTTTTTTCGTGTTTGGGCCCCCGATAGAAAAACTGTAGATGTGATTGTTGGGGATAAAGCTTATCCACTTCATTCCAGACCTAATGGCTATTTTGAAGCTCTTATTCCCCATTTAAAAGCAGGAACTTTATACGAATATAGTTTGGATCAAAAAGATAATTATCCTGATCCCTGCTCACGCTACCAGCCTGAAGGACCTCATAGACCTTCTTTGGTTATTGATCCCGATGCATTTTGTTGGACAGATCATGCGTGGAAAGGGTTGCAGATGCCTGGTCAGGTGTTTTATGAAATGCACGTTGGAACTTTTACATCCGAAGGAACCTTTGATGCTGCACTGCAGAAACTGGCTTATCTTGAAAAGCTAGGCATTACAGTCATTGAGGTGATGCCTGTGAATGAATGGGCCGGTCGATGGAACTGGGGATATGATGGGGTCAATCTTTATTCTCCCAGCCACACGTACGGAGATTCTGAATCGTTCAAGCGATTTGTGAACAGAGCGCACACATTAGGTTTAGGTGTGATACTAGATGTGGTATACAACCATCTTGGGCCCGATGAATGTTATCTCGATCGTTTTACGAAGCATTATTTTAACCGGCGCTTAAAAACAGAGTGGGGCGCAGCACTTGATTTTTCGAGTCCTCATTCCTTTGGAGTCCGAGAATTTTTTGTTCAGAATGCTTGTTATTGGATTTCGGAATTTCATTTGGATGGTTTACGCCTTGATGCGACACAAAATATTTATGACACGAGTCCCACCCACATCTTAGCCGATCTTTCTCAATCGGCTCGTCGAGCTGCTGGCAAAAAAAGCATTATTATCACTGCAGAAAATGAGCCACAACAGGTTCAATGTCTTCTTCCTATTTCCGAGGGAGGCTATGGGTTTGACGCGTTATGGAGTGATGATTTCCATCACAGCAGCCGAGTCGTTCTTACAAATAAGCACGATGCCTATTATTCTGATTACCGAGGAATGCCACAGGAATTTATTTCTGTGCTTAAGAGAAATTTTCTTTATCAAGGTCAGACCTCTCAATGGCAAAGAAAGTTTCGTGGAAGTCCGACCGAGGGACATCCCGCTTCTTCGTTTATCTTTTATCTTCAGAATCATGATCAAATTGCCAATTCTCTAGAAGGGAAGCGAGTCCATCAACTCACTTCTCCTGGTCGGTACCGTGCAATAACAGCATTGTGGTTGCTGTCTCCCCAAGCTCCTTTTTTCTTTATGGGTCAAGAGTGGAGTGCGAAAACACCTTTTCTTTATTTTGTCGATCACAAACCTGAATTGGCGAATCGTATTCGCAAAGGACGTCATGCATTTCTTTCTCAATTCCCAGACTGTGCATCTTCCGAAGCACAAAAAAAGTTAGCTGACCCGAGCGCCGAGGAAACATTTTTACATTCAAAACTGCAATGGGATCATCAAGATCTCTATGGGCCTTATTACAAACTTCATCGTGATCTTCTCCGAATTAGACGGACAGATTCTGTTCTTTCAGGAAAAACGAGACATTCGATTGATGGAGCTGTATTAGGTCCCCAACAATTAGTTATTCGTTTTTTTGGATCTAAGGGGGATCGATTACTCGTTTTGAATTGGGGACAGACGCGCCACCAAGAACCTTGTGCAGAACCGCTCCTCGCTCCTCTACGAGATAGTCGATGGACGCTTTTATGGAATAGTGAAGAGTCTCTTTACCAAGGGTCAGGAAAAAAATATCCTCAGATGACAATCACGTGGGATCTGCCTGCGGAAAGTGCTTGGCTATATGGAACTACCTATTAAAGAAGTTCCAATATTGGATTTTCCTTGGTCGCCGGGGATGAATCCAGATTTTTTACGCTCTCGAGAATGGCTTGTGACCAATGGTCTAGGCGGTTACGCTTCTGGCACCCTGTTAGGTGAAAGTACTCGAAAGTATCACGGACTTTTTATTCCCAATCTTGCTGCACCCTATGGTCGTACTGTTTTTATTCCTCGCTTCGAAGATTCTGTATTTACGACACAAGAACAGATTCTTTTGTCCGGAGGGACATATGAAGGCGGTACTTCGGATGGCATTGGATATGAGTATCTCGAACAATTTCGACTAGAGTGGCAAATTCCGATATGGATTTTTAATGTATCCGGAAGCCGTATTCAAAAACGCATTATCATGCCTAATGGTAAAAACACTGTCTATGTGGAATATCAGTTACTCGATGGACCAGAAGTGACCTTGCATTTGCGACCCTATTTGACATTGCGAGGCCACGATGCGCCTTTAGGTCATCCGCACGATTGGCCTTTTACATTAACTGTTCTTAAAGGACGATTCGAAATTCAAGCCTTTCCAGGATCACCCACGGTACGTTTAGGAGTATCAGGCGATGAATCTCACTTTTTAGTCGAGTCTAAAAATACCGAGAAGAATGTCTTTTACAGAATTGAGGATGAACGAGGTCTGGAAAGCACAGAGTCACTGCATAGTCCGGGTTATTTTTCGATCTCTTTAAAATCGGGAATGCCAATGGTGTTTGTCGCCAGTGTTGATCCGTGGGATGTCTTGTATTGGGATGCCGAAGCTATTATTGAAACAGAACAAAAACGACTGCAACAAGTTCTTACGCGGGCCTTTCCTTCACTGCAGGAAGGATGGATGGCTCATCTGGTTTTAGCCGCAGATCAATTTATCATCAAGCCAGAGCCTCGTCTCACAGAACATCAGGTGGAAGGATCAGAGAACAGTGCCTGCTCTGTGATTGCAGGATATCATTGGTTCACCGATTGGGGTCGTGATACCATGATTAGTTTGGAAGGATTAGTCCTTTGTACAGGGCGTTATGATGAAGCGCGCACGATTCTACATACCTTCGGACGCTATATTCATCATGGTCTTCTTCCCAACCATTTCCCCGAAGGAAATGCACAAGCGATCTATAACACCATTGATGCGACGCTATGGTTTTTTCACGCCATCCATCGATATATTGAAGTAACTGGCGATCGAGAAACGCTGAAGATATTGTTTCCCACCCTTCAAGAAATTATTCATTATCATTTGACGGGAACTGACTTTAATATCCGTGTGGATCCAGACGATGGTTTGCTTCAGGGAGGGGCTGCTGGATACGCCCTCACTTGGATGGATGCCAAAGTTGACGAATGGGTGGTCACGCCTCGTCGGGGGAAGCCCGTGGAGATTCAAGCGCTTTGGTACAACGCGTTACGGTTAATGGAACAATGGTCCACAGAATTTTCAATTCCTTCGACGGACTACGCCTCTTGGGCAGAGAAAGTGTATCGTTCATTTAATGAAAAATTTTGGAACCCGTCTCAAGGTTTTTTATACGACTTGTTAGATGAAAAGGACCAACCTGATGAAACGTTGCGCCCCAACCCACTCTTTTCGATTTCATTGACTCATCCCGTTCTTCGCTCAGATCGGTGGGAATCTGTAGTTCGTGTGGTCAATGATCGACTTCTTACTCTTGTTGGAGTACGAACATTAGATCCCACTCATCCGGATTATCACCCGCGATATATTGGGAATCGTCGTGAACGCGATGCGGCTTATCATCAGGGTATGGTCTGGGCCTGGCTCATAGGTCCTTTTTTAGATGCATGGATGAAAGTTTATAACGATCGCGCTCGCGCACGAACTTTACTTCACGGCTTCGAAGCCCATCTGCGTGATGCCGGAATTGGAACCATTAGTGAAATTTTTGATGGGGAGTTCAATCATCTTCCTCGGGGATGTATTGCACAAGCGTGGAGTGTTGCAGAGCTGCTGCGATTATGGGTTGCTACAGAAGGTCCAGCACCTTCAACTGTATGATTCCTGTTTTCACATCCATCAAAGATTTAAGTTGGATCCAAATGGGTTGGATTACAGGGATTATTGCCGTTTCATTACTCATTGGCTTTATTTCCCGTGCAGTATTACGCTATTTATTAGTGCATTGGGCCTCCAAAACAGAAAGCAAATTAGATGATTATTTTTTAGAAGCATTAGCGCGGTATGTGATTTTTTGGTCGCTGCTTTTAGGAATGATGCTTTTGATTCCCCTTTTGCATCTACCTCCTCGTCATACGACTTATGTGGCGCATATTTCTCTGGTTCTCTTTTTGTTATCGCTCACGCTGATGTTCGGTAACTTAAGTGTTTTATTAACGCCTGTGGCTTCTCGTCATTTCGAACTTCCTCTTTCCACAACCAGTTTTGCAGCGAACTTCGTACGGTTATTAATTTTTATTTTAGGCGGCCTTCTCATCTTATCGAACGTAGGTGTTTCTATTGGACCGGTGTTGACCGCCTTTGGCGTAGGATCCCTTGCCGTGGGATTAGCTCTCCAAGATATGTTGACGAATTTATTTGCAGGTTTCTATTTATTTTTTTCCCGCCAAATCCAGGTCGGAGACTACATCGAAATAGAACGCGGGAGTGGCTATATTATGCGGAAAGGATATGTTGTCGATATTAGCTGGCGGCTCAGTCGAATACGCACATTGTCTGACACCATCGTAGATATTCCCAACGGTTTTTTAACACAGTCTGTGATTCGTCAATACGATAATAGCCCTGATCACGCCCTTATTCCTGTGGAAGTACAACTAGGAAGCAAAGCAGATCTCACAATTGCCGAGCAAGTAGCAAAAGAGGTTTTTGAAAAAATGAAAGAAGAGCATTGTTCTCTTAGTCGTATTCAATTCTTATCTGCGACAGAGCCCCTGATGATGACTGTTATTTTTGAAGTCCCGCGCTTCTTTGATCAAGATCGGTTTCTTTCCACATTTATTAAGCAGCTTCGCAAAGAGTTGCTGGAAAAACAATTGCTTTAAAAACGAGTTGTAAGCGCTAATACACGCGCGCGTACTAGAGAATCTCTCCCCCAACGGGGGAGATGGTCGTCGTTTGACCAGAGGGGGACCTTATTATTCTTCAAGATATTCTTGAATTGATACTACGGCTAAATCGATCTCATATAAGACGTGGTTATTCCAAAAAGTACCATCGATAACCCCTAGAAATTAGATAGTGAGTTCGTATCCACAAGGAAACTTTATTATTCAGAGGTCCCTCTCTGCCCACACGACGGGCATCTCTCCCAGAGGGAGAGAGACTCTTTAAAGTATGTAACCGACTACCTATTACATTGTCTTAGTTATTGTTACACAAAATAATTCAAAGGAGCTTGTTATGAATAAAAACTATCTTCAATCAGGGAGTCTATTGGCCGCGCTGATTCTTGGAGCAACGCTAGTAGTGAATGCGGACAATGGAATGACTAACAATACGGGCACAATGCCAACTTCTGCTGACACTCGACCAGGAACCCCCACGGATAATGCGACCAATACGAGTGGGACGAGCAATTCCAGTGTGAGCGGTTCGGGAATGTCGTCATCGTCTGGGCATATGCATAAACATCACATGCGAAAAAAAAGGATGAGTAGTTCTGATAATTCAGCATCTTCCGTAAGTACCTCTGTTCCGACACCAACGAATCCCCCTTCTACAACATCGGGATACTAATTCAAGAAATAGTCATGAGCGGGTTCGCTATAAGAACCCGCTTTTTTTATTTATAGTAAGGGCAAATGCGTCACTTATTCCGTTGCGAGCCCTAAGGGAATGGAAATAAAAGTCGAAAAAACAAATACTCATTTGGTTTTGCGCATTCCCTTAAAGGCAGGCGGCGAAGCGCTGCGTTCCTGTAGTCGTGGACTGGGGGATGTCATCGGAGATCGTCTTGAAATCGTTATCCCCACCTGGTTGGCCGAAGATTTGCATTTGAGTCTGGGATCTACGGTGCGTGTGGAGAATCAAGACGGACAACTTCATATTCAACCGCTCATCTAAACTCTTTTTCTTTGTATCTGTTTATGGGACTGGAACAGAACCGTCAAAAATACGATTGGTATAAGTTTCAAGATCTCTTTGAAAGGATGGCCAATCTAATCTTGTAATGGATCGAACAAGATCCCTCATCGGCGTTCCATTGCGCAACCCGAGAATCACACGACGAAGCGTCTGCGGACCACCTAATTGTTCGAGCCGTTTTACGGCTAAATAAAACACTGGGTAACATCCTCCATTGTAAGCTCCGTGAGCAAATTCATCGACGGGTCCATCAAGATCGCAAAAAAGAAGATGCCCGGTGGAATACTCTTGCTGGCGTAAGCGAGCGACATCGGATTTGACGCGTTGCGAGCCTTCGTGAGTTACAGATTGGGCAAGTCCTTCGTTAAACCAAGATGGAATAGGTGCAACATCAGGTCCGGTGAGATTATCCCTCAAAATGACATGGGCCATTTCATGTGTAATGATTAACGTAATATCTTCTTGGGGATTTTGCATATAACTGCCAATATCCAAAACCAACGATTGGCGTAAGGATTGTCCATCTCCTTGCGCTTGCACATAGGCGGCTTCCCAACGCTGCAGGGTATGACTCTCAATTTTTTTAATCTGGACCGTCAGGGGATAGTTTAATCCTCCGGTATCTTTTAGCCCCCATTGTTTCAGAACCGTTTCATAAGCCAGAGGAACCAGTTCTCGAACTTTAGGATAGAGAATGTGAAATTGATCTTGATAGAACAGGTCGTAGTCAGTGTCGTAGGTAATATTTGTCAGATCTCTCGCGGAAGAAAAAGAAGTCGCCCAAATCAATGCGATTAGAATCCCAACGGTTTTAATAAAAGAGGCCTTTAGGAAATTCATGAGAACAATTCTACAGCAGGTGCTCAGTCAAGTCGATACGCTTTATCGGAATATCATATTAGAAGATATATCTTTGATAAAATTTACGTATGAGTAAAAAAGACCTTCAACGATTCAAGAAAGGCTCGAATCTCTTCAAAAAAATACAAAACCGATTTATTAGACGCCATAAAGGAAAAATTATTGCAATAGAACCTGACTCAGGTCGTTATTTTATAGGTGATGGTGAATTAGAAACTGCTCAACTTGCTTTAGCAGAATTCCCAAATAAGATTTTTTCTTTTTTTCGCATAGGTTATCCCGTTGTGCACAAATTTCGCTCTCAAAATGCCTATGCTAAAAGGGTTCGTTAGCAATTTTGGAGAACCGGTTGTTCAGATCGAATTAGTTTTTTCCACTTCTGATAAATCGTTCAAACACCTCGCAGTTATTGATACTGGATTTATTGGATACCTTAGTGTTCCCGAAAAACTTGCACAACGATATGAGTGGCAATGGATTGGTATGGAATCTTATGAAATAGCCAGTGGGTCAACGGTGGATCAAAAAGTTTTTCTTGGAAAAATAAATTGGTTTGGGGATAAACAAGATATTTACGTCTTGACCTCTCAAGCCAAAGATCTTCTTATAGGAACTAGACTTCTTGAAAACTATAAACTCGCTATTGATTTTAAAAGTAAAAAAGTCCAGATCAATAAATCTTTGTGAGTTTATATATAAGAGATTCCTCAGAAGATCCAAAACATCCCAAGAGAGTATCGTTGTGTCTGTTGTTTTTTCAATCAACTGTGGAGCCTCAAAAGTTTAGAAGAAGAATATAAGATTGGCTGATGATGGTCGATGGGTCTTGCCCACGTGATGCAACTCAATAAGACAAGAATAAGTGAGATCCCACCGGTTGCAAACGTTAGACGTCGAGTTGGTTGTTTGCCATATATAAGATAGCCAATTGCCTGAACAATCGCGTAGATGACAAGTGTAATTAAAATGCGTTGCAAAGGAGCCCAGGATTCACCAAAAGCAGCGCGAAGCAATTCCTCTAAAACAACGGATCCTCCGAGTTGGGTAAACCCTTGACCCGAGACTCCAGATGAACCCTCAGACGACGGAGGCTGTTGGGGCAATTGAACAATAACTGAAGATTGATTTTCCTCCTGCACAGTGGAAGAGGGTTTATAGACAGCGCCTCTCATGCGTCGAGCACGTTCGATCGCAGGAAGCAGTAACTGATACTGACCCGTTTCTGTAGATAAAGGAAGACTGTTAACTTCGAAGTGAACCAATCGATCGACCACTGTATTGACAATGGCTGCTTCAAAAGTGACAAGCTCTTGTGCATTTAACGCATTGACTTGCTGACGAAAGACTCTGCCAAGTTTCGTTAACGTTGGAGCTTTTCGAAGCGCATCTTGAATAGCTGCCATTTGCGTTTCTCGTGCACGATCCTGAGCGGCAGCGGCTCTAAGAAGTTCAGCCGCTATTTCTTGTTGTTTTGCTAATTCATCGGGAGAGCCAGCGCGTAATAAAATTTCTTTCGCGGGCTCGATCGTTTGTTGGCTAGGACGCAGACCCGTATTGATGAGAGCAAGTCGATTGGCCTCAATTTTGCGAATAGCTACCCATAGGTGATTTGTTACTTCACACTCGCGCTGGACAGTCTCGGTGGATCTGTAATCGACTCCTTGAATCGCTTTTTTGAGTAAATCTTTCATTGCAGGGTAATAACCGAGATCCCCGAGGGTATCGGCAGCTGCCATACGTATGGCTGCGTTAGGGTCATAAAGGGCATCGATCAAATGCTGATAGATGGCAGCATCCTTTAAGTGACGAAGACCGCGCAAGGCGCCTAACCTGACTTGTATGGAATTCAGTGATTGATTGCAAAGGATATTCTCAAAAAGAGGAATATATTTTACGTCCCCCAATTTTCCTAGCGTTTCGAGAGCAATTTGCCGTTCTTCTTCGACGGTGCCTGATAACGCAAAATATTCGAGAGCTTTCATCACTCGCTCATCGGCTAAGGTAGAAACCGCTTCCATCATGTGTCTTTCACCATCTGTTAAGGTATCCTCTAAACCAACTTTTCGAGCAGAATTTCTTATTTGTTCAGTGACTGCTTTAAGAATAGGTGCAGCAGCATCCTTATTCCCAATATTGTCTAGCGCTATGGCTGCTTGTTCACGAACACGAATATCTGTATCGTTCAATGCCTCAATAAGAGATTGAACCGCTGAATTGCCTCCCCAGGTTCCTAAGAACATAGCAGCTTCTCGCCGAATATTAGGATCAGCGCTTTTAAGCGCTGCACGAATATCTCTCGTTCCATGAACGGCGAAAAATCCTTGGATGGCTTTCTTTACTGGCAATCGACGCGCAGTGGAGAGATTTACAGTTTTTTTTAATTTTAAATAGTCACCAATAAACTCATTAACTCTTATTTGATCCTCGGGATGGTCAATGATGTCTACGTACTGAAGGAAAGAGAGCGCGTCATTGAGAGTAGTTTCATATTCCTTTCTATGGCGAAAGACGACGGGTTGTGTCCTGTCAGGGTCTTGATTGATTTTGTGATGCAGGGCTTGTAAGGCAGGCAATGCACGGGTTTCTTCCCATTGATGAATGACTTCGATGGCTGCTTGAATCACCGTAGTATCTCGTTCGGAGGCAAGAATCTGCAATAGTGCTTGAAAGACTTCTTCAAAGCCAACTTCAGACAAGCCCTTTATTATTTTGACTGATGCAGAAGCATCTGTGATTTTTAGTTCTTCCAACAAAGCATAGATGGCTTCACTGTTGGAACTTTCACTCAACCTCAGCCGAACCCCTCCGTTTGAGGTGGTGAGTGCTTGTTTTTGGAATGGGTTTTGATAACTGCTTATTTGGATTAAAGACTGCACTAATACTTCGTATAGATCTTCTGCGTGATTGCGCGCAACTTTCATTTCGGCTATCAGTGCGGGAGCGGCCTCTTTATATCGAATTCCTCCAAGAGATTGAGCAGCAAAGTTTTGGGTTTTACGCTCAAACCTTGTTGCGTGAAATTTGCCCAAAAGAGCCACTCCCGCTTGGGGATCTCCAATTCTTCCTAACGCTTGAATAGCAACATTCACGATGTCGGGATTTGCATCATCCAACTTTTTAATTAATTCTGGAACCGCTTTTGCATCTCCAATTTGTCCCAAATATTCAGCCGCTTGAATTTGTTTTCCCCGTTTTTTACTGGAGAGTTGTGCAATGTATTTATCAACAAGGTCGGGATTTCTCCAGCGATAGAATAGTTCCTTTAAATTAGTATTAGTATAGATTTCTTCAGCCGCTGCTGCATGATCGACAGAAACCGTGGCTGACTCATTGAGTTTGGATCCAAACACCCCTTCTCGCAAAGAGAGAGCTTCTTCGTTAAATGCAAAATTATTTTTAGGATTTGAACCAAAGGAACCGTGTCCCATCGGAGAGACTGAATGACTGAGTAGGCCAGCGATCAGGACCCCACGGATCCACTGAAAAATACCTGATTTCATAGTGTTAATTTAAGTCGATTTACTGTGCTAAACCATGGATCATAAGTCTACAAATCTTGGCCTAATAGGCCTAAGATCTTTGCGTAATTGAATACACAGCGGGTTTGAAGGGGTCAGCTCTACTGCCGGCAGAGGCGCCTAACAAAAGACCATTAAGAGGTCAGCGCAAGATGGCGATTTTGCCTGAATGGAGTTTCTGACCGTTTTCATTGAAAACAAGATAGAGATAAACACCTGAAACCACTGCTTGCCCTTCAGAGGTCTTGTGATTCCACGTCACTGTCGGCGCAGAGGCGACGAGGGTGGTAATCCACTGTGAGGATAGTGAATAAATTTTTACCCGATCTCCTAGGGACAGACCAGAAAATTGAGTGGGTTGATCCCTATCGCGATCCACACGCCAAGGGTTTGGAAAGACACTCAACGATGTATTCAAATCTGTAATCGATTGCGTTGCTGGGGTATTGACCGTGACTGGAATAGAGAAAGTCGATCCAAAAGAGCCTACATTTGCTTGTTCCATTTGGCCAGTTAAAGTGTAGTTGCCAGGGATCGTCGGAGCTGTCCAGGAAGTTGCAAACGTTGTCGATGCGCCAGGATCTATGATTTCCTCGGGATCTAAATCCACGATCATATCCGAAGGGGAAGCATGAAGATGAAGGCGAAAGCCGGAATCTTTTCTCCAGACTGATAATCCTTTATTCTGACTTGTGACAGACAATCGGATTTTTTGTCCGGTCTCAAGCGTTACCGGTGTTGGGGTCGTGAACTGGGAGGCGTTATTACGACCTCGCCAGAGATTCGAATAGTAAGAAGTGAGGTTGATATATTGGCGCCCGTATTCCGCGGATTCATCAATATCGGTGGCTTCGTACATTTCGTTCCATGTTTCTAACAGGATGATGTTACGTTGAGAATCGATGGCAGTTTGCCAGCTCCGTTTGTAATACTCGCCCCCTTCGCGCGATCGCAAATCACCTGCTCGCCCTAAGATTGCTGCGTCATGATAGCCCGCTCCGATTTGGGCACATCCATAAATGTAGGCACCCCAGAAAGAGGCACCCCAGCGCGTGTCATTATCCGATGTCACTTTCCAACTTACGTCGCGGATAATATAGAGATCTTGAAAAAAGTGTTGTTGAAATTGAGCGCGCAAATAATTAAACGCTCCTTGATCGTAGCGCAAGACACTTAAGGCCCAGAAGAGTTGAACGACGGGTTTCCCGTCGATTACCGCACGATACTCCGGAGGAATGAGCGAGTAAAAATCGCGCACCGTCCCATAGAAATAGGGTCGATGTTCCGGTAAGGTCAAATTCAAATTGCCCACTGGGTTGAGATGAAGCGTCGAGGTATCGTAACACATGCCGATTTTAGGAACCTTGAATCCTTTAGCTTCGAGATTGCGCATGGCTTGGACGAGATTGATGAGGCCTGTATTACTAAAAGCCGCACCCGAGCCTGTTCTGTATTGGGCAGGATTGGGAAAACCCCAATAGACCGGGAGGATGACATCGATTCCGGCGTCTATAAAGTTGTGCAGTTCGTGCTCAAAGTAAGTCACACTTTTCCACGTGTAGTCGTCATAAGATGGAGGATGGTCGTCAAATTGCGCTTGAGCTGAGGCGAAGTTCGGGTCAGTAGCATCGTACCAATAGAAAAAATACGTCATCAAAATTTTGTCCTTGGACGAAAAAGAAACCTCCTTGTTGTTATCAGAGGGCCGATCAATGTAAGGTCCTGGCGGATCCGATAGAGGTGGCAGTGATCCGGCGGGTATCGGAGTTACCTGAATGGCGATATTTGGAGTCTTGTCTCCGAAGCGTTCCACCCCTTCTTGTCCCATTCGCCATTGAAAGTTGTACAGGCCGGCGGTGGCGGGTGCGATGGCATTGAAGACAAATGTCTTTTGTCCATCCGGAGGAATTGATTCATCAGGATTTAAATAGACACGAGCGGCATCGACGAAAAAAGTATTGTCGGAGGGGTTTTCTGACATCAACGCATAGATCGCCTTTGCACTCCAGGTGGTCGTTCCACTGTTTTTCATGGTGATGGAGACCGAATATTCTTTTCCGGCCGTCATCGTTGCTGGAACCGTTTGGCTGATAAATTGGGCATCATTGCGTGACGCTGAGTAGGCAGAATATGGAAAAACTAAAAAGCCTATAGCAAATCCCCCCATCAAAAACACGATAACGTGTCGGACGCGACCCATGGAGTTCATGGCCCTCTTAATATGTCAGATGAATGTTACAGGAATAAGGCATCAGTCCTCGTCGCCGTGGCGACCTTGCCTACCGTCAGGCAGATGCCCAACGAAAGACCTAGGGAATTATTATGCCGCTGTCGCAATATTGAGCAGACTCGCCACATGCATTTGAAAAGTTGGATTGCCGTTCATGGTTGGGAGCGTTGGAGAATAAAGCGTTGTTCCGTCAAGCGCTTCTTTTTCGGCGGCTGCTCCATGTTGTATCATCGTCACTGTTTCTTTGTCTTGCTGATTTTCTCTGGTTTTAATGAATACCAAGACAAACGAAGTTCCCACGACTGCTATAAAACCGAGGACTAAACCCACAACAGGTCCTGCCATGGCTGTTCCCGTCCAGAAGCCCGTTGTAAACGGAATGATTTGGGCAATAAAATAGGACTGTCCTTCCCCCCATCCCAAAACGTGTCCGGCTTCATGGCCGGCTGTTCCTGAGAGATAAAAATAAGGGGTGAGTAGACCGGTGGCAAGCATTCGAATCAAAGTTTTTTTTGATGTGAGGGCATCGGCAATCCGAGGTGAAAGATAAAGAATTTTTCGATCGACAGATACAGCGACATACTCCGTTCCAGAATTGCGTACGACATGAGAGAATCCAAATAAACGAAGATCAGGTAAATCGATTATTGTGCTTGGGGGAGCGCGGGTGGCATCATTTCCTTGAACAAAATTTGGTCCACCGAATAAAGGTAATAGCAGACGAATAACCAAGATCATTGCAGCTCCTGCGAAAGGTGCGAAGGTGACCCAACTCCAATCCAGCTGTCCCTGAAATCCTTGAATTAAGAAGTTCAAACTCGTTAGTGCAGCGCCCATGACGGTTGACCATCGGAGCGCTGGCGTAAGCGTTTGAGAGTTCATCCCCATTTCAGCGACCTCCTCTGGTAGGTCTGCTGGCTTGAGCGGAATATTCATGCTTGGTCCGCTTAATGCAATGCTCTCTTCTGGGATATAAGAATTATCAACGACAGCAGGAGTAACAGAGTGTTGAACAGGTGATAAGGACGGCTCACCAAACAGTTGTCGTAAGCGACCTTGTTCAACGGGCGTGAAAACGACCGCATCTTGATATGAAAAGGGTTGTATTACAGTATTTGCATCATCTCTGACCGTGACTGCTTCTGATTCAAAAATATCATTAACTACTACAGATGTCCCGGGTGTATGAACCTTGAGCAAGCTATCTAAAAGAAGATCCCCATAACTATATGTATCGTCGCCATTGGATGAGACAATGATCGGGAATGACGTTGCGTTGCGAGCCGCCAAAGCATTCAATAAATTTTTAGAAAACGTATGCGCATGGCAAGACGATATGATGAGACTCACTTGATCGAGTGATCCTCGACGCATCAACGCATCCGCTAGCTCTTCTACATTGATTGCGAGCCTTTGGTCCATTGCTTTGGGATCTTCCGTTCCCGGCAATCCTTGCTCTAACCACAGATGATGAGAGCCTCCATGACCATTAAAAAAAACCGTTAAAGGTCCAGGCGTTTCCCCTATACGATCTAAAGCCCCTTGTTTGACTACCTCGACACGAGTATTTTGATGGCCCGATTTATAATCATGAATTTTCTCCTCAGTAACATTTGCTTCGGTTTCTAGCTTTCTCATTTTTCTTAAGCGAAATCGGTCCTCTCTATGAGCAATATTGATGATCGTTCGATCTGACGAAAACAAAACGGCATTTCCAAAGCGTTTTCTCATCCCAAGAATAAAGGATGTTGCCCGTAAAATTCGGTCTTCAGAAAGATTTCTCCCGAAGCGGTTCAGCAAGCGGTAAACCGCTAAGGCAATCGAGTAATAGTTTTGGACTGAAATGGAAACGCCAGATTCACGAGCAAGATTCATTTGATTTTGGAAGGCGGGACTGTTGTAAATCGTATAGGGCGCTAACGAGTGGTGAAGAACGCTATCATCGAGTGTTTGGGTAAGTGCTGTGACAGATCCAGGTTGAATATATTTGTTCATCGGTGCGGAGATTGTTTTCAACGTACTCCCAACGGCAAAGTAGGCAGCGGGGACCAATCCTTCTGAGATCATTATTTGTTCAAGAAGGGCCAATGCGTCTTGGGCTTTTGCCTCATTCAATTTGCTCAGTCGAATGAGGGTATCCACCGCGGCTTTGTATCTTTTTGTTGGTGAATAGGCCGCCACTACATCTGCATAGGGAGTTTTTAGGATGGTTTCTAATTCATCAAATGCGGTTGATGCAAGCTCGTTCCTTGTCGTTACTATTCCCGTCATGGTCTCCAATAAACGATACATGAGATCATCGTGCAATGACTTTGAACGAACGGTTTTTCCGAGAAGACGAATGGCGTTTTCGGCAACATGAGGAGGACTACTTTTGACGCGAACGGTTATATAATTTGCGAAACGTCTGTAGAGAAAGTCATCAGGGTAAGATTTCTCCAAAACCGATCCAGCGGCTTCTTCATGGGATTGGGTAAGAAGTGGAGGATTAATCTCTGCAATTGTAGCCAGTGCATCTAAGGCTGAAGCTCCGGCGGTGGAATCAAGAGCTTCCTGTCGTAATAAAAATGCAAGGGCGTCGGGAACGGTTTGTGTTACTAGTTCAGGTCTATGTAGTGTGATCTTCCTCAAAATACTCGTCATAGAACTTTGCATGAATGGAGTTGTTAAATTGTTCACACGTAAGCAATTTGCAATCGTATTGACAGTTGATACGTTGAAGTGTTTTGGCATTTCATCTATCAGAAGGTAAAACTTGTTAATTATGGTCTCGTCTGCAAAAAGATCTGATTCCGGATCTTCTAAAACAGATTCGAATATCTGAAACCCTTGACCAATTAAATCGGGGTTGGTTTGCATGATTTTGTAAATCGCTTCACTGGCACTTTGATATACGAAGTCTTGTAATCCAGACGTCTTTAAAATATGCGCTAAAGAGCTCAAGACAGAAGGGGCTATATCTCTTCGTAGTATCGCCAGTTTCTGCAGGGCGGCGATGCTTGCTTGCATAGCTTGTCTTTCATATTCGAATGGATCTGATGCAACATCGGGAGTTTCATTATCGTCTTCAGGCGAACGGGGATATAGAACGGCTATAGCCTGAAGGGTTGTTACGGTATCGGGATTTGCAAAAGACCAGTCGCTCGCCGCAATCTCACTAATAGTTTCTACTACGCGATAGTACACATCCGCGTTAAGGTCTGTATAGGCTAACAATTCCAGGAGATTCTCAATTGCGAGGGTTCTCAAAAAAGGATTTTCTTTCACAAAGTTGCCGAGGAGATGCGTAATCTGTCCTGGATTACTGGAAGAAAGTTCAGGTGGTGACAAGAGATGTATATATTCTTGAAGTTGATCGTGCAATCCTTGACGGCGGTTGTCCTCGACGGGCGGACTGTTGGCATTGATCAGCTGGCGGAGATCCCGTCGCATTTCCTCTACGCCTGTACCATACACGTCTCTCTGTAACTGATTGATGATGGCTTGATGGATGTCATTCGCTTCATCGGCATCGCTTCCAGTGGGGGTGAGCGCTTCCAACGCTTCGTGAAAGGCGGCTTGCCCCAGGTGGTTACTCATATCGGAGTAATTCATAAATTCTTGGAAGAGAGTAATTGCCGCAGGTTTTATATCTGCGCTGTCAAGATCAGCCGGTTCTCCATATCCGAGAAAATAATGTTCACGGTCCACAATGGCTCTTGTTGAAGTGGGACCTCTTCCAAATTCATAAAAATCTGCGCCAACAATCAAATCAATGGCGTTGACGAGAAAGGCCTGTGTTGTCGCGTTAGGAATTTCTGCCCCAAAACGGATCAATGACAAAGGCTTGCCGCTAGGAAGTAAGACGGGTGTATTCAGATCTGTTCGAGTCCATAAATAGGCTTTGATTTCGTCAGCATAATCTTTGACAGTGACAACGCGTCCATCTGGAATGCTAATTGGAATATTAAACTGTGCAGCAATGTCTTGCAAGATACGTTGTTTAATATTATCCGGATTTTTGACAGGCAATCGTCGATTGAGAATCTTTAGTCGTTCTTCAGTAGAAAATCCCTTTTGAATGGCGCCTCCGGTTTCGGTGAGTTGAATCGATGGTTGCAGAGATAGATTTTCAGTCCCTTTTTGGATATCGGTCGAATGTATAGTTATCTGTTGAGCTTGCGTGAGTACGCCAGGGATATACGTTTTATCGCGAGCCGCTTTCAAACGTTCACTGTAGTTGTGATCATGATGCTTTTTGATGCTAGTGGCATCAGCGGCTTTTCGAGCGACTTGAGTTACGATTCCGAACGGCAGAGCAGCGACCAATGCCATCCCCACGATTTGCACAAGTATCGAACCTCCTATCGAATGAAAAACGGCGGTTGAACCTAATAATGAAAGTAAAGAGCCTAATACTGCCCAGCGGCTCAGTCTCAACCAAGTCTCCACGCTTGTTTTGTGCTGCGCCTGATAAATATTTTCTGCTGCTTTTATACGGCGGCGTTGTTGAGGAGTATTTTCCTCCAAGCGCGTTTGGGCATGACGTGTGGCAAACGCCTGTGCTTTTTTGAGATTTCGGAAATGCGCTTTCTCATAGTCGGGTGCGAAAATAAGTTCGATCCAAGCTTGCTCCTTTGCAGTCAAAGGCACATTCCCTATGGAGAGACGAGATCCGTCAGGATACATCCGTTTAATCTCATCATTTTCAATAAGATCGTAATAGGCCCGGATCAAAGCGCGGTCTTTTTTGCTAAGTCGCGGATCGCCTTCCCTTTGCAACAAAGCGAGCCCTGCGACATAGGTATCGTGATGAGTGAGAGGACTTGCTATTGGTTGAGTTGTATCGTTTGATTCTTTTGTCATCTCATCAGTCGTTTGTAAATCAATTGATTTTTGACCATAGATAAAGACGGGAACCTCCATTTCTCTAAAGCGTTCAACCGCTTCATTTTCACTCCATGATTTTTGAGCTGCAATTTGTTTTTTCTGATCTTCTGTGAGTTTCCCTGGCCCAATGGAAGTTCCTTTGACCGTCAAAACAACGATGCCTTCATATCCCAATTTTTCCATCAACCGAGTGATGTGTTCTCCTTCACTAACCCTGGAATCTCCGGCGACTGCTGTAAAATGATTTCCTAATTTGATGAAAACAGGGCTTCCTGGTTTTAGGACCCGCAATGTTTCTCGCAGAGCGGCTTCGAGCGCATGGTTTTGAACTTCTATTAAGTCTTCCCTTGTTACTACTGTTTTTCCTTTGAGGAATTCTTCTCCTACAGTACTCCCTGGAGCATATTCCGCCACAAAATAAAGATCTTGATTATGGATCGCAAGATCAACCGTGTTATCGGGATATGTCAGCTGTGTTAAATCCATCCAAGCATCTTGAATGACATTCTCTTTTTGTGAATTTCTAGGTTTCGGTTTGGTGGAAGGACGTTTTTCAATTCGATAAACCGTCTGAAATCTTTGCTCTTTACAGGCTTCTGCCGGAAAAGGATTGTCCCCCCATCCTAAATCAAGTGCGAGTGTTCGTCCCGGAACCTTAAATACATCAATTGCCTGAAGATAAAGATTAAGATTTCCAGCCATTCCTTGACTAGCGAGCGCCGAGATCTTTTGTATTGAATCTTCTGCATAGATTTCGGGTCGAGGCGAATAGCGCAATATATAGCGTGAATGCGCATGGGCAAGAACGTCAGAAGGAATTGGCGACGACTTGCGAATCCCGAGAATAAATCCAATCGTCCAAAGATTGGCATACAAATGACTGTTCGAGAAAAATCCGCGAACGCCTCGGGCTTCAGTTGGAGTTGGGATATGTCGGAACGCAGCCTCACGTTCACCGATTTCGTGGATTAATTTTCGCTTGATCAACCATCGACCAAAAGGGCTTCCCCATTTAGAGGTGGCCGATTCGCTGATACGAATTTGTCCAAAACCGCGATGATAATCCATTGGACCTTCCGTGATATCTTGGTCCGGAACAATGGCAATCTCAGAACCGTCAAGCCCTAGAGATTGCACATAGTTCATCATTTCTTGCCAATGGCTCTGGAACGTTTTCTGATCTAGGGTTTGGTGAGAAGAGCGAAGCATCCATCGTGTTACGATATAGATTCCTGAGGGAATCAGAAAGAGCGATGCGACTAGGATAGCCCAATAACCGATTAAAAAATATCCCAAGGCGGCTGAGAGAATGATTCCCAGCGTTGTCCACTGCCACCCTACGGACCGAAGTCCAGAGGTGTCGCTGGTCGATGTTTGTTGGGAATTTGTATCTACTTGAACTGATTCTTCTCGCGCAATGGCTCGAAGAAATAAATAAATAGGTTGGATTTCCTTTTGTTTATAAGAAACACGTTCCCAGAAGGCACTCTCTGCTGGCATGTCTCCCATCATGCTCCAAGGATGAAAGATCTCTTTGGTTTCCGAATAAATAGCTTGGAGTGTTTCGATATCCTCGGATCCATCCGATTCGCCAGTCCAGGCGTACGAGTTTGGGCATTCTTCACTCTCAAATAAATCAGGGAAGGCTTGATAAGTTTGACGCAACATCTCTTCGAGATCAATGCTTCCCCATCGATCGGATTTCATGTCCCGAACCAGGGAATTCCAAAGCGCATTTTTGTATCTCTCAACAGAATCTTCTGTTAAAAAATTATCGAATGCATGATCGTTTCCATTAGAGAAATCAATATGGAGTCCCTGAATAAATGAGATTGCATATTCGCGTGCTTGAATTCGTTCTGGCTTTGTCCATGATTTTTGCTTGCGATAAAGATTTGAAAGTTGGGGCAGAAAGCTCGCTAATAACGGCCGATAAGCAGGCAGATCATCATTTTCATCATTTATCCCGATAGCTCCGCGTAAATGAGGACCCATCAGTCCGAAGAGTAACGCTGCTGCACGCGGTGAGATCATGCAAATACGAGAGACATAAGATCTGAAATTAGAACTTGGAGATGCGGAAATATAAGCCAGCCACGCATCCATGTCATGAAGGATCGACCCCAAACCCGTTTCCCGAATTCTGGGAGCGAGTTGCGTGAGCTTCTCTAAGAATTTTATCGACTCCTTTGTCCATGAGGCTGAGTTCAGAATAGTGGAAAGAGCCAAATAAAATTTCTGAACAATCTTCGATTGGCGAGGAGGTTGCACAAGATTATTAGCGTCTTGGTGCAAAGAAGTAAGAATGGAATTTAAAACAGTCTCGACGTTAACATCTGATTCCAATGGAACCTGATGATCATCTTGAGCCCCTTGGTAAATTCTCCGGTCACGTTCCTCTTTAGCGAGAAGGTGTTGTTCCCGGGTGAGATGGAAGTCATAATATTGTTCCTGACCACTTAATTCCTGTTTGGCATTCGTCGCTCTTTGGATGTTGCCCAATATATCCTCATTGGCATTAAATTGATTAATGAATTGGTCTAACTCTCCGTCAGACATTTGGCGCAGCTCCCGATGAAAACGCGGAGGAATAGCGACATCTCCAGCACGCTCCGAGGACACAAGCCCTTCAGCAAAATAAGCGACAGTGTGGCTTACCCCAACGAGATGTTCAAGGCCTTCATGAAGTACAGAATCAAAATGAGGCGTGACATAAATATAGACTGTCGGATCATCAGCTTGGTCATCGTAATAGGCAAAGCCGTGAGGGGCTTTTTCAGAAAAACGAAATTCCACGCGATAAGAACGATGATTTCGAGTAATGCGTTGAGGGGTTTGCAATGCTTTGATTAATTCTTCAAGGTATATAGTCATGGTCGGAATTTTTTCCAGAATGATATGAGCGGCAGATCCACGATCAGACGTTTGGAGTTCTTGAATCGTTTTAATCCATTCTCCTCTTAGTTCTGATGTAACGGGTTGGAAAGCCCCTTTCTTTCCATACTGTTGATGCAACGCTCGTTGCTGCTGCAAATCCAAATCATCTCCCCCAATCGGATGTTGAGCGGAGCCCCCAGTATTATCTGAATCGGACGTTGGGGTCAAACCCTGGTCGGTGTGTGTAAGTCGTAATGTTTTATTTGGATCATCTGTAACTGTTGCGACATGGTGTCGTTGCATTGATGGAGGGTGTGTTCGAATCCCTAATTTGTGAAAGAGATCTGCAAAAAATGTAGTTCCTTCGTATTTCATAGGAACTGTAAAGACCGCTTGTAATTCCCAGGGAATTTCTAACACCGCTGCGGTTGTACGAGCAAAATTATCTGCTACTTCTTCTTTCACAATATTATCGGCCGAGACCTCTTGGACTACTTTCTTCCAACGAAAAATAAATTTGAGTTTAAAACGTAGTACTTCAATTTGAATATATCGATTCGGATTGACTGTGTAGAGGTATTGATTAAATTCGGATACAACGGAAGACATTGCTAAATTGGATAAAGTGGCAATATGGCCCAATTCATGGGCATAGGTAGCCAGTAAGGCTTCATCGCTCAATTGAGCAACAAAGGGAAGATAAAAAATGATTTGCCTTTGGTCTGGATTGGCCAGGGCATTTCCTGCCTTACTCCCAATTGCTTTGAGCATGATGGCGTTCAGTAGGACGTCCAGATGTCTTTCAATATCGAGATCAACATTCATTCGAGAAAGATCAAATCCTCTCTGTAGTGCAATGGCACGACGTCCTTCATTGATTGCATGAATAAATGGAAACGGATAATCATGAATGGCTTTTAAAACGCGTTGATGAACACGCCATAGGCGATGCAATTGTCCCTCCGGTCGAGGAGGCGCTAGATAAAGGAGATAATTATTAAGATCAATCAAATTAGTCCGATGGGTATAAGGGACTCGCAATAGCAAGTCGGCGTCGACAAATAAGGATACGCCATCCCAAATCACAGGTGTTCCTGTAGCAAGTGAGAGTTGTTGGACCGGAACAAAGACTGCACTCATTTGCGATGTGGGTTGTATCCTCTCTTCTGGCAAGCGATTGTCGGCAATATATGCATGAATTAAGCTCTCAATTGATCTATTCCTCCCGAGAGTTTCATGAGGTGTCATAGCTCCGACTCCATCGATAGTGACGGGGAATTGATTGGGGATTTTGGATTCTTTGCCTCGAGTAAATTCCTTTAAAGCCGGAATACTTACTGAAACAGCAGCGCCTTGCGCCAAACCCCCTACAATCGCTAACGGCAAACTGCGCGTATATGTATAAATCTCAAATGCAGAAGTCGCTGCGAGAAAAGCACCCACAGCCAACGTCGTCTGTGTGGATTGTGTTCGAGCCGATTTTTCTGCTTCTGCCAAAGTTTGAGATCGAGCGGCGGCTTCAATTTCTTCTCGAGAGAGATAATGACCATTGAGTCGTTTGAGATAGAGCTCGTGATCTGCCTCGGTATTACTCTCGACGGCTGGGGTTAAGACGACATAGGACACATTATTTTCTTTGAAGAGTTGCGTGAGAGCGGGGGTGTGGAAACCACCAGCAACAAGCACCACGTTATTAGAGGGTGAGATGCGAGATGCAAGAAGCGAGTAAGAGTCAGAAGCAAGAGGCATGTGAGAGTTAGAAACGAGTGGCGAGAAGCGAGTGAGTGTGTTGTTACGGCTTACTGCTTGGTGCTTACTTCTAACTTCTCGCATCTTGCTGCTTCCTTCTTGCATCTCACTTCTTGCTTCTCGCTTACTCGCCTCTTGCTGCTTGCTGCTCGCTAGTAGTCGAAGGGTATTCTCCGCCATCGGTTTATTCCGCATAAGCGCCATGGCGTAGTAGTCGATACTGGAAGAAATCAGCTTCCGGATTGCTTGTTCATCAAAATCCTTTTTCCCATTCGAACGTAGAAGAGATTCGGTTAGTGCGATGAATTGATTGAGACGCGGTCCAAAGGCGTGGACTTCTTTTTCAGTGGCCTGGACATTGACGATCTTAATCAGAAGCGTTAAGTCGTGTTCGATCTGAATGAAATCGGCTTGCGAGGATCCCGATTGTAAAGCCAGGGCCATTTTTATTTTCCAAGCCAACTCATCAAAATCAAAAATGATTTGTTGAAACGAATCGTCGTTCGAACCGTTGGTCAGATATTTTTGAATCGCAAGTGGGAGTGGAATTTGTAACTGTCGCGCTTTATCCACCAAAAGTTTGAGATAGATTCCTGTAGAAAGAGTTCCTTGATTAAAATCATCAATTTTTCGTTGGAAGCGTTTGAGTTCATGTGAATAAAGGGTTAGCCTGAGATGTCGGATATCGCTCTGAATTCCATTGAGAAGACTTACTAATTTCGTTCGGGATTCCAATGTTTTGCGAAAAAGATCTCGATGCAGCTCATAGTAATGCTGATCTTCTACTCCAGTTAAAAGATTCGGACAATGGTGCATGGCTGCGAAGTATTCCATGCCCGTTAATTCCCCTTCGCGCATTAAGTAATCGAGGGCCTCTTCTTTGAGTGAGCGGCGAGAAGCGAGAGGCAATTGAGAGTGAGAAGCAAGAAGCGAGAGGCGAGTGAGTGAGTTTCGTGTGCTTTGTTGTTCACTTCTCGCATCTAACTTCTCGCTGCTAACTTCTCCCTTATTTGCTTCTTGCATCTCACTGCTTGCTTCTCGCTTACTTGCTTCTTGCCGGTGACCTTTCACTGCTTGCATCTCACTGCTTGCATCTTGCTTCTTGCTTACTTGCTGCTCGCTTCTCGCTG
>Ga0206907_1025_pt1 | contig 24183 bp, 24 predicted proteins | sample Alteio_BWOrgHeat_80_FD_152951 | JGI IMG/M metagenome (GOLD analysis project Ga0206907, IMG submission 152951) | Enriched cells from forest soil in Barre Woods Harvard Forest LTER site, Petersham, Massachusetts, United States -... | ecosystem: Environmental > Terrestrial > Soil > Temperate forest >...
GTGTCCGGCGGCGTGCGGATTGAAAATCTTTCCGCCGCGCTGTCAAAAGATTCCGCGCTCATCGAAAAACATCTCGGCAAATTTGCACATACGGCGAAAAATACTTTCGCCGCATTGAATCAGGCGTTTTTCACTGATGGCGCATTTATTTTTGTGCCGCAAGGGGTTGAAGTCGCCGAGCCGGTGCAATTGATTTACATTTCGTCGGCGACGCAAAATGGCGAAACGATTTTGCCGCGCAATCTTGTCATCGCCGAGGCGAACACCAAATTGACCGTCGTGGAAAGTTACATCAGCACCGGCGACGTCGCGTATTTCACGAACGCGGTGACGGAAATTCTCGCGGGCGACAACGCCGCCGTCGAGCACATCAAACTTCAAGATGAAGCGCCCGATGCGTTTCACATCGCGACGATCGCCGGCGAATTTGGCCGCGCAAGCAACGTGACCGTCCATTCCTTCGCGCTCGGCGCAAAACTGTCGCGCACGAACATCCGCACGAAACTCGCGGGCGAAGGTCTGGAATGTATTTTGAACGGACTTTATCTCACACGCGGCGAACAGTTGGCCGACCATCACATGATCGTTGAGCACGCGCAGCCGCATTGCGCGAGCCACGAATATTTCAACGGCATCCTCGACGACAAATCGAAGGGCGTTTTTCACGGGCGCATTTACGTTCATCCCATCGCGCAAAAAACTGACGCGAAGCAGACGAACAAAAATCTTTTGCTCTCCGACGACGCGACGGCGGACACGAAACCGCAACTGGAGATTTACGCCGACGATGTGAAATGCACGCACGGCGCGACGATCGGCCAGTTGAACGACGAGAGCATTTTTTATCTGCGTTCGCGCGGCATTGACACCGCGTCAGCCAAACGGATGTTGGTTCACGCCTTCGCCGGCGAAATCATTGAGCGCATCAAATGCGAACCGGCGCGCGAAGTGATTGACAAGCTTGTGTGGGATCGCCTCGAAGCGAATCCGCATCTGCTCGGAAAGTGAAAAATGTTCGACGACATCAACGACCTTTATCAGCAGGTCATCCTTGACCACTGCAAGCAGCCGCGCAATTTCCATGAGATGCCGCAGGCGACCTGCTCCGCGCAAGGACGCAATCCGATCTGCGGCGACCAGTTGAAATTATTTCTCTCGCTCGACGGCGACAAAATCAAGGACGTCAGCTTCACCGGTTCGGGCTGTTGCATCTCCAAGGCGTCGGCGTCGCTGCTCACGGAATTTGCGAAAGGCAAAACGAAAGCCGACGTGGAAACAATATTCGGCCAGGTCCACGAAATGGTCACGACGGGAAAAGTGAACGGTGACGTGGGCAAACTCGCGGTATTCGCAGGCGTCCACAAATATCCAGCGCGCGTGAAGTGCGCGATTCTTTCATGGCACGCGGTGATGGCGGCGTTGAAAGGCGATGCCAAGCCAGTAACGACCGAGTCAGAAAATTAATTCCGTCCAAAATCTTCAGTCAATTTCATCGCAGACAGCGAACGGGGTTTAGGCTATTGTGTTGGCATGAGCAGTAACGAACTGAAAACTTTAACCCGCGATGTCGAAGCCTCCGTCGTGCCCATCGGCACGAAGGTCACGTTGCAGAAGGGCGAGCAAGCGCACATCACGCAATCGCTTGGCGGCACTTACACCGTCATCGTCAACGGCAACATGTTTCGCATCGAGTCCAAGGACGCCGACGCGCTGGGCATCGAAGTGGCGGCGGCGTCAACCACCGCAACGCCAAGCGGCCCGCTCACGCAGGACGAGCTTGAGAAAAAAGTTTGGGAATCGCTCAAGACGTGTTACGACCCGGAAATTCCCGTCAACATCGTTGACCTCGGTTTGATTTACGACTGCCATCTCACGCCCATCGGCGAGAATAATTTCAAGGCCGACGTGAAAATGACTTTGACCGCGCCCGGCTGCGGCATGGGTCCGGTGCTTGCGCAGGACGTGCAAAACAAGCTCATTTCGCTCGAACCGATTGACGAGGCGAACGTCGAACTCGTCTGGGACCCGCCGTGGAATCAAGGCATGATGACCGAGGCGGCGAAGCTGCAACTTGGCCTTCTTTGAGCCACAGATTTTCACAGATGAAACACAGATGGGAAAAATCCATTGAGTTTTGTCCGGTTCGGTTTTTATCTGTGTTCAATCTGTGTTTCATCTGTGGCTAAAAATTTCCGATGAATAAAACCGTTGACTGGTCTGCGCTGCGAAAAGATTTTCCGATCCTCGATCAGAAAGTCCACGGCAAGCCGCTGGTTTATTTCGACAACGCCGCCACGTCGCAGAAACCGCGCGCGGTGATTGACGCGCTCGTGCATTATTACGAGCACGACAACGCCAATGTCCACCGCGGCATCCACGAGTTGAGCAACCGCGCCACGAACGCGTTTGAAGCGGCACGCACGCGCGCCGCGAAATTCATCAACGCCAAATCTTCCGACGAAATTATTTTCACGCGCGGCACGACCGAAGGCATCAATCTCGTCGCGAGTTCGTGGGGCACAAAAAACCTCAAGCCCGGCGACGTGATTTTGCTCACGGAAATGGAGCATCACAGCAACCTCGTTCCGTGGCAATTGCTCGCGCAGAAAACCGGCGCAAAAATTTCCTATCTCCCCGTCACCGGCGACGAAGGCTTGCTCGATTTGTCCAAGCTTGATTTGTTGCTGACGAAGAAGGTGAAAATTTTCTCGATGGTTCATATTTCCAATTCGCTCGGCACGTTGAATCCGGTGGCTGAACTTTGCGCCCGCGCGCGCAAGCTCGGCATCGTCACGCTCGTGGACGGCGCGCAAAGCGCCGGGCATCTGCCCGTGGACGTGCAGGCCATCGGCTGCGATTTTTTTGCGTTCTCCGGCCACAAGATTTGCGGGCCGACCGGCATCGGCGTTTTGTGGGGACGGCAGGAAATTCTCGACGCCATGCCGCCGTATCAGGGCGGCGGCGAAATGATTTTGACCGTCGGCTACGACAAGACGGAATTCAAGCACGCGCCGCACCGGTTCGAGGCCGGCACGCCGGACATCTCCGGCCCGATCGGTTTGCACGCCGCGATGGATTATCTCGACGCCATCGGCCGCGAAAACATCTGGCGGCACGATCAGGAACTGGCGAACTACGCTTACGAAAAACTTTCCGCGCTCAAAGACATCCGGCTCTTTGGCCCGAAATTAAATTCCGTCAACCGCGCCGGCCTCGTGAGTTTTCTGCTGAAGGACGTTCACGCGCACGACGTGGTGACGCTGGCGGACCAGGCGGGCGTGGCGTTGCGCGGCGGGCATCACTGCACGCAACCGCTCATGCACAAGCTCGGCGTGGAATCCACCGCCCGCGCGAGTTTTTATTTTTACAACACGCGTGATGAAGTTGACCGTTTCGTGGAGGTCGTCCGCGAAATTCAGAAATTCTTCGGGCAATGAATCCGCGCTATCAAGAATGGTTGAAATACGTCTTTGACCATGAAGTCGCAGACAAACTGCCACAATGGTATTATGCCGAAGATGCGCCAGTGTTTGAAGCTTCAGACGATGAAATGACGGAACTAATCAGCCAAACATTTCTAAGCGCAGGCAAAGATTTGACAAAATACACGGACGCACAAGTTGACCAAGGAATTTGGTATTTCGTCAGTATGTCGGGAGCAAATTTTCTACATTCCTTAAAATCGCCGGAAGTTCCATTAAAAAGGCGGCTGGAAGCAATTCAAAATATCTTCCATTTGTATTCAGATTGTTTTGCCAAACGCTGTGCTGAAACTTTGGGACATTTATCCGAAGAAGGTTCACAGCTAAATTCAAGCTGCTATATGTTCTGGGATATTTCTCCGTTGACTGTTATCGAGGCGCAAGAAATCCAGGACGCCGTTTTGAATGTTCTTGAGAAAATTCTAATAATTGAACATCGAGCTTGTCGCGAAAGTGCATTGCATGGATTAAGTGAAATGTCTTTTTCTCGTGGTGAAGAGACGCAAAAGATAATTGACAATTTTTTGAGCAAAACAAAATTGGATGAAAAACTTTTGACTTACGCGCGAAATGCGCGCGAAGGAAACGTTCTCTAGTTTTATGATTTCACCGCAATCACCGATGAGCGCCGTGCTGGAAAATTTTCCCGGCGCGCAGCGGGCGTTGTTCCGGCGGTATCACATCGGCGGATGCAGCAGTTGCGGGTTCAGCCCGGACGAAACGCTGGCGCAGGTCTGCGCGCGCAACGGCAATCTGGACGTGGCCGAGGTGCTGGCGCACATCCAGTCCAGCCACGAGCAGGATGCGAAGGTTTTGATTTCGCCGAAGGAACTCGCCGAGCTGTTGCAACATGACCAATCGGTGAAGCTGGTGGACGTGCGTTCGCGCGAAGAATTCGAGGCGGTGAACATCGCCAACTCGGTTCTGCTGTCGCAGGATGTGATGCGCGAACTCATGGCGAGCGGCTCGAACACGAATCCGATCGTCGTGATTGATCACGCGGGCAAGAACGGTCTGGACGCGGCGGCGTATTTCATGGGTCACGGTTTGCAGAACGTGCGCTGTCTGCGCGGCGGCATTGATGCGTGGGCGCAGGAAGTTGAACCGAAGATGCGGAGATACAAGCTGGGTTAAATATTTGCCACAGAGGCGCAGAGACACAGAGGAAAATAAAAGCTCTGTGACTCGGTGTCTCTGTGGCTAAAAATCAGACGTTGAATTTGAACAACAGCACGTCGCCGTCTTTGACGACGTATTCCTTGCCTTCCATCCGATACAAACCTTTTTCGCGCGCGGCGGCGACGGAACCCAGTTTCACCAGATCGTCGTAAGCCACGGTCTCGGCCTTGATGAAGCCGCGCTCGAAATCGGAATGGATGACGCCGGCGGCTTTCGGCGCGGTGTCGCCGTTGTGGATCGTCCACGCGCGGACTTCCTTTTCGCCGGCCGTAAAATACGTCCGCAGGCCGAGCAGATGATACGTCGCGCGGATGAGCGCGCCGACGCCGGATTCCGCGACGCCGAGTTCCTTCAAAAATTCCTTCGCCTCCGCGTCGGACAAATCAACCAAATCGCTTTCGATCTGCGCGCTGATGACGACGGCTTCGCACGCGAAATGATTCTTCGTGTATTCGCGGACTTTCAGGACGAACGGATTTTTGTCCGCCGTCGCCAAATCGGATTCTTTCACGTTGCAGGCAAAAATTGTCGGCTTGTCGGTCATCAGCCAGAACAGACGCGAGATGGCTTTGTCTTCGGGCGTGAGTTCGAGCGTGAGCGCGGGTTTGCCGGCGTTGAGATGCGGCTCGATTTTTTTCAAAACAGTTTCCTGCGCGAGCGCTTCCTTGTCGCCGCGCTTGGCGTCCTTGGCCACGCTGGCGAGACGTTTTTGCACGGCTTCCAGATCGGCGAGCACCAGTTCGGTCGTGATGGTCTCGATGTCGCGCACGGGATCAATGTTGCCCGCGACGTGATGGATGTCTGCGTCTTCGAAGCAGCGCACGACCTGGACGATGGCGTCCACTTCGCGGATGTGGGTCAAAAATTTATTGCCCAAACCTTCGCCCGCCGCCGCGCCTTTGACGAGACCGGCGATGTCCACAAATTCCACCGCCGCCGGGATGATGACGCTCGTCTTGGCGATGCTCTTGAGCACTTCGAGTCGCGCGTCCGGCACGATGACGATGCCGACGTTCGGGTCAATGGTGCAGAAGGGATAGTTCGCGGCCTCGGCCTTGCGCGAGCGCGTGAGGGCGTTGAACAAAGTTGATTTGCCCACGTTGGGCAGTCCGACGATTCCGGCTTTAAGCATAAAAGATTTTGCGTTTCCTAAAGTCTGTGATGTGACAATTGCCACGCCATGCGCGCGCCATCGAAAATTCCCAGCGCGATCAGGCATAGGCCGGAAAAATGCTGCATTTTCAACAAGGTTTTTTCTCCGAATTGCCCGTGGCGGCGCGACATTCCAAAGCTCAATCCGCAAAACCACGCGTTCGTGCCGAGCGCGACACCGATGACGCACGCCGCTTTTGCGCTAAATGTGTCCGCGACCCAATATTGGTCGCTGAAGAAAGCCTCATGCGACATCAAATAGGCGGCGATTACCAGCCACGTCGCCAGCACGCCGACATTGCCCATGACGCGCACGAATCCGACGGCAAACGCAGAGTGCGGGCGCAATTTTTCCTCGATGCGCCCTTCGAGTTGCTCGGCCTTGGAACCAAATTGTGTCGTTGCGGCGACTTTTTTTGCCGCGAGAAATCTGGTTCCAAGAAACAAAAGAAAAACGAAGGTGAAAACTTTCATCACAGCTTCGACGAGATGCCGGTCAAAAAACGACGAAAATCCAGCGAACGCAATCGAGCAATAAACCACTTCCATCGTCGCCGCACCGAGGCCGATGAGCATCGCCCATTTGAAGCCGCGTTGCGCGCCTTCGTTGATGATCGTGAGATTGATCGGCCCGACGGGAATCGAGGAAAAAACCAGCGCGGTCACAAAACCGGCGAGCGCGGCGAGCAAAGTTGGCGGCAAGTCGGGCATTTTAATTCGACGAGTCTGGCTCGTCTTCCTCTTCCTCGATTTCACGCCGCCACGCGCGGGAAATGTGAGGACGCACGAAACCGTAAAGCAGATAAGCCGTGAACACCAGCGGCGCGAGCACGGGCAGAACATTTTCCCAGAGGATCAGGAAAAATCCGACGCACAGCACGATGATGAGCATTTTTGTGAAACTGCGCTTGGCGCGAAAATCTAGCGACTTGAAGCTTGGATATTTCACCTCGCTCACCATCATCGCCGACAGAAACAGTAGCAGCACCGGCAGCGCGAAACGCAATTTGCTCTGCGAAAAACCTTTTTCTTCAATCCACAGCAAGAATAACGTCAGCGACGCAACCAATCCGGCGGCGGCGGGAATCGGGAAGCCGAGAAATTCCTTGCTGCTCGCGCTGCTGTTCATCGCGGCGAGGCAGTTGAAGCGCGCCAGCCGGAACGCGCCGCAAATCAAATAAACCGACGCGATGAACCAACCGAGTTGCGGATGCTCCACGAAAACCCCCGCCAGCACGATGCGATGCACAAGAAACGCCGGGGCTGCGCCGAATGAAACGATGTCCGCCAGCGAATCGAATTCACGCCCGAACGGGCTTTCGTTCCCGCCCATGCGCGCGACACGGCCGTCGAACAGGTCGAAAATGCACGCGAGCAGAATCAGGAACAGCGCAGTGTGGATGACGTGGATGAAATCATCCGACGCAGGATCGGCCTCGACGATTTTTGTGAGCGCAAGAAATCCGCAGAACAAATTTCCTGCCGTCAGCAGGTTCGGCAGAAAATAAATCTTCAGCTTGTCGCTTTCGTCGTCCGGCGGTTTTTGTGGAATTGGTTCGCTCATTTTAGTCGAAGGAAGCAATCACAGTTTCTCCGCCGATGACTTTGTCGCCTAGATTCACTTTGATTTTTGCGTGCTTCGGCAGATAAACGTCCACGCGCGAGCCGAATTGAATCAGGCTGATGCGTTCGCCGCGATGCACGGCGTCGTTTTGGGAAATCCACGGAACAATCCGGCGCGCAATCAGTCCGGCGATCAATCGCACGCCGATTTTTTCGCCGCGCGGCTCGACGGAATCAATTCCGATCAAAACATTTTCGTTGAACTTCGCAGAATCGGCGCTCAATGCGTTCAGGTAAAGTCCTGGCGTATGTTTGAAATAGGCGATGCGGCCAGTGACGGGCGCGTTCTGGACGTGGATGTCGAACACGGAAAGAAAAATGGAGATGCGCTGGCATTCGCCGCCCATGAAATCAGGTTCGGTCGTCGTGTCAATCGCGTCCACCTTGCCGTGGCCGGGCGCGATGACGAGGTTTGCGCCCGTCGGCGTCATCGGGTCGGGGTCGCGGAAAAAATAGAATGTGAACAGCGCGAAAACGATCCATAAGCCGAAGAGCACGCTGGAAATTGCCAGCACGAAAGCGGCGAGGTGTTCGCCCAGCCACGCCGCGCCCAGCAGCAGCAGCACCGCAGCGAGCGCGAGGCCGACGAGCTTGATTCCGGCCATTGACGCTTTTCCAGAGTGTTTCACGCAGGCATGGTAAAAATTTTAAGCGACACTTGCAATTCGGCATTTTGGGTGCAAGTTGATAGCCGCCGCAAAATTAAATGCGGCGATTGAAACTGAAAACAAAACTACAATTCTAAAATTATGTCATTACATACTCCTGACCTCACAAAATTCCCGCCGCGCAGTCCGCGCGTGCGGCTTGGCGGCTATGTCATTTTGCCGCGCTGCCTCGACAAAGGGCGCGCGACTCTTGCCGGAAAAAATGGCGAATATCATTATGCGTGTCCGCTCGACCAGCGGTTTCTGGAATTTGTCGGCATCAATCCGGAAGTCCTGAAAAAAGAACTGGGCAAGAGCGACGGCGAAATCCTCGAATGGATTGAAAAAAACGCGGAGCACAAACGCTCGGATGCGGAAATCGCCGCGTGGTCGGAACTTGCTGAAAAGCGCGTGCCGACGGACGTGGAATCGCGCGAGTATTTCAACGGCATCCACAAAGCCGCCGGGCCGAAACGCGAGGACATTGCGACGTGGTTCGACGTTTTGGATTTGGATGATTTCGTGACCTTCGGCGGCAAGGCGTAAATTTTTCAACCAGCAAAACGCAAAGGCGCGAAGAGAAAATCTTCGCGCCTTTTTAATTTGTTTTGAAAATCAAGCCGCCGGAATTGGGGCGACTTCCGTTTTCCAAGCCTCGATCTTTTCGATGCGCTGGCGGCGTTTTGTGCCGTGGAGTTCAAATTCCACCTCGTCGCCGGGTTTGTGGTTGAGCAGCGCCGCGCCGACGGGCGAAAGGTAGCTGATGATTCCCTTGTCCGGGTCGGAATCCCACGCGCCAAGGATCGTGAACGACTCGGACTGGTTCGTTTCGAGATTCGTGGCCTGAACAATCGTTCCGATGTTGACGACATCCGTGTTCGCGTTTGAAAAATCCGCGCCGCGCGAGCGCGCGAGCTGCGTTTCCAATTCGTCCTTCTGGCGCATGAGGATTTTCTGCATTTCCTTCGCGGCCTTGTATTCGTGATTTTCGCGCAAGTCGCCGTAGCTTCTGGCAATCGCAATTTCCTTGGAGTTCGCCGGAATTTTTTTCTGCACGAGTTCGCCGTATTCGGCGCGGCGGCGTTCGAGGCTTTCCCACGAAACCAAAATCGTGCTGTCCTGCTTCGTCTGTTCGCCGGTGATGAGTGATTGCACGGCGGGATGTTTTTTGACGAGGCGCGCGAGGAGCGAACGCTTATCCATGTCGTCGAACACGGGCGAGAGTTGCAGCGTGCGCGTCAAATCCTTGACGACTTCGATGTCGGCGCTCGCGGTCAATTCGCCGATCAACTCGATGTCTTCCAAGATATAATCGCGCAAACGGTTCGAGCGTTTTTCGTTGAACTGGTCGCGCTCCATCGCCGTGAGCATCGCGCGGAAAACTTCCGGGCCGAGGATGTCCACGAAATCCTCCGTGCGGTCGCGCGCGAACCACAAAAGCAATTCGCTGCTGGCCGTGTGCTGGTTGATGAGGCGCGCGAGCGTTTCCTTGAGCAATTCCAGTTTGCCTTCGTGGACGAGCAGGCTCGCAAATTCCTTCGCGAGTTTCGCGGAAACGAGGTTCATCGAGCCGCGCAAAATTTCCGTCCAGCGTTCGGGATTGGCCTGCTTGAACGATTCGAGCGCGCGATGATGTTTCGCGGCGGGGATCAATTCCATGATCTGCCCGAACTTCACGTTGTCCTGCGCCCAGATTTGCGCGTCGGTGACTTCGCCCTCGACCGGCTGAAGTCCGGCGGCGTGGCGCAATTCGTCGCGCGCAAAAATCGCCTCGAGCGCGACCGCCGGCTGCGTGCGCTGATGCGACGCGATGTCCGCGTTCAGCGCGGAAATGATTTCGCCCGCCGCAGCCGCCTTGTCCTTCAAATCCGAAACGACCTTGAGAATTTCCGCGACGACTGCGACGCGCGCCTTCAAACCTTTCGCCGCGCGAAAATCCGCGAGCGAGCGGTCCTGCAATGTGGTTTCCTGCGCCTGAAAAACGACCGGCTCGGTTTTTTTCAACGGCACGATGAAGTGGCCGTCCTTTTTCATTTCGCGCTTTGCGGTTTCCCACCATTTTTTCCAATCGTCGCGGATCACGTCGGGCGTGAGAACCTGTTGAATTTGATCCGTCGTCGCTTTTCCGCCAAAACTGTTCAAAACCAATTTGATCAAATCCAAATGATGCGCAGCCATCTGCCGGACGCTCTCGATGTCAGCCGCTTTGCGCGCGAGAATGTGATCCTTCGGAATCGGTTTGAGCAAATCGGCGGCGAACGACAAATCCATCGTGTGGCCCGCCTTGCCCGGAAAATCAATCGTGAAGCGCGCGAAAACCGTGTCCACCGTTTTGATTTTCCCGAAACCCCAACTGCGGTGCGAGCAGCAGCCGCCCTCGACCAGTTGCGTGAGCGGCTCGACGTGTCGGCCTTCAATTTTCCCGGCGGCGGCTAATTTTTCAAATTCAGCTTTCATAAAAAAATCGCAATTCAGTCGTCACGGACTCACAATAGCTTATTAAACGTGATACACGCAAAAAATCCAAGACAAATTGCTGCAATGGTTTTATGGCGGCGAAAGGCCAGCGGCGAATTTACCGAAAAGCTATTGGAGACTGCTCTGGCAGAATTTAATCTTTCGTCGGCTGACCGGAGGCTTTGCCAAGAACTCGTCTACGGCGTTGTTCGCTGGCAGGCCGCGCTCGACTGGCTAATCGACAGAAAAACTGGAGGACGCGGCGACCGCGTCGTTCTGCAACTCGGACTTTACCAGATTTTTTGGCTCGACAAAATTCCACCGCACGCCGCAGTTCATGAATCCGTCGAGCTTGCTAAACAGCTTTCTGGAAGAAACAGCGGATTCGTCAACGCTGTTCTGCGCGGCTGCTTGCGAGAATTTGATGCAAATAAAAAGCTGCTGGATGAATTAAAAATAAAACGGCCTGCAATCGGCTGGTCTCATCCCGAATGGCTTGTGGCACGCTGGCAGGAAAGATTCGGCGCAAAAAAATTGGCGCAACTGCTCAAATGGAACAACACGCCGCCAAGAACTTTTGCGCGCGTCAACACGCTCAAGACCGACGCGGGCAAACTTGTTGAAAAATGGCGCGTTGAAGATGTTGAATATGATTTTGACCAACATGACTGGCTGAAAGAAAATCTGGCTTTTACGGCTTTTGAGTTGAAATCACACCCGCCGCTAGCTTCGCTTGAAAGTTTTCAGGACGGCTGGTTTTACATCCAAGACCCCAGCACATTGCTCGCGCCAAAATTTCTCGACGCAAAACCCGGCGAAACGATTCTGGATTTGTGCGCCGCGCCCGGCGGCAAAACCACTTTCATCGCACAATTGATGAACAACGAAGGCAAAATCATCGCCTGTGACATTTCGGAAGAACGATTGAAATTGGTTCAGGAAAATTGTGCGCGACTCGGCGTGACGTGCGTCGAAACTATTTTGTCTTCAGCACTCAACACTCAACCTTCGACCTTCGATAGAATTCTCGTGGACGCGCCCTGCTCCAACACCGGCGTCATGCGCCGCCGCGTGGATTTGCGTTGGCGGATTTCGCCGGAAGAAATTTTGCGATTGCGACAAACGCAGCTCGATCTGCTCAAACTCGCCGCGACGAAATTAAAACCCGGCGGCGTTTTGATTTACAGCACTTGCAGCCTTGAATCGGAGGAAAATTCAGAAGTCGTGAAAGAATTTCTGCGCGAGCACGAAAATTTCAAACTGGAAAGCGAACGCGAATTATTGCCGTTTGCAGACAATGTTGACGGTGCGTTTGTTGCAAAACTAATTCGCGCCTAAATTACATCCCCATGATTTGATAACCGGAATCAACATAGAGAACTTGTCCCGTGATCGCCGCCGCGCCGTCGCTGGCGAGAAATGCGCCGGTCGCGCCGAGTTCTTCCGGCAAAACATTTCGCTTCAGCGGCGCGTGGGCTTCGTAATGTTTCAGCATTTCCTGAAAACCGGCGATGCCGCGCGCGGCGAGCGTGTTGACCGGGCCGGCGCTGATGCAGTTGACGCGGATTTTCTTCGGGCCAAGATCGTAGGCGAGATAACGCGTGCTGGCTTCGAGCGCGGCCTTGGCGACGCCCATGACGTTGTAGTGCGGCACGACTTTTTCCGCGCCGTAATAACTCATCGCCACGATGCTGCCGCCATCGGTCATCAACAGCGTGGCGGCGCGGGCGAGCGCGACTAGCGAATACGCGCTCACGTCGTGCGCGACGCGAAACGCTTCGCGGCTCGTGTTCACAAATTCGCCTTCGAGTGCGTCCTTCGGCGCGTAGGCGACGGAATGCAGGAGCAGATTCAGTTTCCCAAATTTCTCGCCGACGGCTTTGAACACGCTGGCGATCTCGTCGTCCTTCGTCACGTCGCACGGCAGGATCAAAGTGTCAACGCCGAACGTTCCGGCGAGTTCGGTGACGTTTTCTTTGATGCGCTCGCCCTGAAACGTGAACGCGAGTTTCGCGCCTTCGCGCGCCCACGCCTGCGCGATGGCCCAGGCGATGGAGCGTTTGTTGGCGACGCCGAAGACGATCCCGGTTTTTCCTTCGAGTAATGGCATAAGTGCGTAATTCGTTGAATGGTTGAATTGTTAAATCGTGGAAAAGGTTAAAACATTTTTGCGGCGCGCAAAGAAAATTCACAACCTCGACTCATGGACGCAAATAAACTAATCTGCCGCGAATGGATACAAATTGGCTGATTGACGGAATTATTTGGTATTTAAGTTTAGTTGTTTTGCTGACATTCCATGAACTTGCCCATGCTTGGGCAGCTTGGCTTTGTGGTGACGATACCTCCCGTTTGCAAGGACGTTTTTCGCTGAATCCGCTGGCGCATATTGACCCGATTGGAACGGTGCTTATGCCTTGGCTGATGATTTTACTGCCGCAAATGTTCGGTCAATTTTTAATCGGCTGGGCAAAGCCGGTCATCTTCAATCCCGCGCGGCTTCGCAACCGCTGGCGTGATGAAATGATCATCGCGATGGCCGGCCCGGCGATGAATATCGTTCTTGCGATTTTATTTGTGGCATTGGCGCGTGTCGGTTTGATCTTCAATTGGCCGGAAGCCGTCGGATTATTTGGGTTTGTGGCAAAGTTAAGTTTGCGATTGTGCTTTTTTAATTTGATTCCCATTCCACCGCTGGATGGCTCTCACGTCATGCGAAATTTATCAGGGATGAGTTATGAAACCTATTGGAGACTTTCGCAATGGGGGTTCATAGGGATAGTCATTGTGTTGCAAATTCCAATAGTGCGCCAAGTGCTCGGTTTCGTTACGGACACGACGCTTGCAATTATCGGTGCCTGCTTCGGCTTTCCGTCGCAGTAAAATTTATTTCTTGAAATAAAGTTCCTCGGCGTTCCATGAAGCGTGGTCAATATCCATTGCCGTTACTTTGATGTTGCCGATGCTCGTTTTTGCGGCGGCGTAATAAACCGGCACGATGGTATAAATTTCCGGCTGTTGCTCGCCGAGGATTTCCTGGACTTCATCGAAATATTTTTTGCGCTCGTTGTAATCGAGGGTCTTGACCTGCGAGTCCATCAATTGGTCAATGCGCGCTTCCCAATCGGTGGACGGATGAGTCTGGCGCGGGAACCATTCGTGCGTGAAGCCGCTGGATTTGAGGATGTTCATTTGAAACGCCGGGTCGGGACTGCCGCCCTGGGAAAGCAACACGCACTCGAAATTGTAAGAATTGTCCAGCTTGTCAATCAGCGTGTTGAATTCAAGCGGCTGAAAAATGACGTGCATGCCGAGCTTTTGCAAATCGGACGCGACGAGCAAGCACGTTTTTTGCCTCATGCCGTTGCCGGTGTTGGTGTTCAATACAAATTCAATTTTGTTTCCGTCGGCGTCGGTCAGGAAATCGTCGCCGTTGCGTTTTTCAATTCCGATTTCTTTCAGCAATTCCAGAGCCTTGGCCGGGTCGTGCGGATATTTCGGCGTGTTTGGATTGAACCATTTTTTATTGCCGCGCGTCACAAAACCATATTCCGGTTCCGAACGGCCGGAGAAAACCGTCTTGATGATGGCGTCGCGATCAATCGCGAAGGCAATTGCCTGGCGAAATTTTGTTTCGCGAAACCATTTTAATTTCTTCGGGTCAACGAACGGCCTGCCATTTTTGTCCACATTCGTGTTTTGGTTGAACATGATAAATCCGTCGTCCGCGCCGGGACCCGGCTCGAGCAATTTGATTTTTCCATCCGCTTCCGCCGCCTTGAACGTGTCGTATTCATCGGCCACCACGATGTCGTCAATGTCGTTTTCACCGTGCAACATGCGCAACGTCATCGCATTCGCATCCGGCGCGATGCTGTAAAAAACGTTGTCCAGATACGGCAGGCGCTGGCCGTTGCTGTCCACTTCAAAAAAATATGGATTGCGCGCGAGCAAGACGTATTGCGCCGGCTTGTATTCCTGAATCACGAACGGCCCGCTGCCGACGATGTCTTGCGGCTTCCAATTGATGCCGTAAGCAGAATTGAAAGAGCCTTCTTTGACGTATTTTTCCAAAATGTGTTTGGGCATGATGACGACGCCGGCTCCGAATGCGTCGAGAAACGGCGCGTAAATTTCCGGCGTCACGACTTGAATCGTTTGGTCGTCAATTTTCGTCACCGTGAAATCTTTTCCATCCACGCGCAACGCGTCAGCCGAGACGGGATTGATATTCGTGCTGTAAATGACGTCATTCATCGTGAACACCACGTCGTCGGCGGTAATCGGCTGGCCGTCGCTCCAATGCAAATTTTTCCGAAGATGAAACATCCAGGTTTTGCTGTCTGGTGAATTCGTCCACCAGTCTGCGAGGCCGGGGCCGACTTCTTGCGTGTTCGGATCGGAACCGAGCAGCGGGGAAAAAACCAGGCGATAAATGTCCCACGATGATTGCTCGTTGCCGGTAATGGGATTGAAAGTTTTTGGGTCAACAAATGTGGAAAGCACCAGCCGCCCGCCCGGAATTCCCGGATTGCAATCGTCCACCAGCGGCGGGTCGGGCAAAGGATAATTTACCCGCGCATCTTTTGTGGCGGAATTTTTCCCGCAGCCGGACAAACAAAAAATTGCCGCAGCGGAAATTACAAAGATGCAAATGAAATTTTTCATGCGCGACAATCTAACATTTAATTTTCCCGGCGAAAGTTTCCTTTTCACTCGCTCGCGAATAATTTTTTTGCCAAGTTGTCAAACGATTTACGATGTGGCGATTTGTTTTGAAACGGCTGTTGCACATGATCCCGCTTTTGCTGGGCGTGTCGCTGCTCACGTTTCTGCTCATGTCGCTCGCGCCCGGAAATTATTTTACCGCTCTCAAACAAAATCCGCAGGTTTCGCCCGAAACGATCGCCAGGCTTCAATCGCAGTTCCATCTCGATAAGCCGTGGTATGTGCAATATTTTTTCTGGCTCGAAAATGTCTGTCGCGGCAATTTCGGTTATTCGATGGCCTACAAAATCCCTGCAACGTCGCTCATTTTTCAACGGCTGTGGAATACTTTCGTGCTTTCGTTTTTCGCAATGCTCATCGCGTGGGGAATCGCCATCCCGCTGGGAATCTGGGCGGCGGTGAAAAAAGATTCGTGGGTTGACCGTTTCTGCTCGCTGATTTCATTTGTCGGATTGTCCATCTCCGACATTTTGCTTTCGCTGCTCGCGTTGTGGTTCGCGGCTTCGACCGGCTGGTTTCCGATTGGCGGCGCGCAAAGTCCGGTTCACGATTTGATGACGCCCGCGCAACAATTTTGGGATTACACGCACCACTTGATTTTGCCCGCACTCGTCCTCGCCGCTGCCGATCTCGCCGGCATCATGCGGCAAATGCGCTCCAATCTGCTCGACACGCTGCGCGCTGAATACATCACCGCAGCCCGCGCGCGCGGCCTCGGCGAAGGCTGGGTCATTTACAAACACGCGCTCCGCAATGCCATCAATCCGCTGCTCACGATTTTCGGCTACTCGCTGGCCGCGCTGTTGAGCGGCGCGTTCATCGTCGAAAACATCATGGCTTGGCCGGGGCTTGGACGTCTCACGCTCGAAGCGTTTTTTGCAAAAGATTCTTATCTCGTTGTGGATTGCGTCGTCATGGCCACGGCACTGCTCGTCATCGGGAATTTCATCGCCGACATTTTGCTCGCATGGAGCGACCCGCGAATTCGTTTGAAATAAAATGGAAACCGCCGAACCCATTTCAATCGCCGAACCGAAACTGGCGCTTTCGCCATGGCAATTATTCTGGCAGCGGCTCAAGCGCCGAAAAATCGCCATGGCCGGCGGCGTCATTCTGATTTTTCTTTACCTCGTTTCGCTCTTCGCCGGATTTATCTCGCCATACAATTATGACCACCTGAACACCAATTTCTCATTTCATCGTCCGCTCTGGCCCAAACTATCCGGCATTCGTGTGATCATGCCGCGCTCCGAATCAGTGACCGGCAATTTCATTTATCAGGAAGTTCCAAATGACACCGAGCCGCTTCATTTTTTCATTCGTGGCGACAAATATAAATTGTTCGGCTTCATCCCGGCTTCAATCCACTTGTTCGGCACCGGCGATGACAATTATCCGGTTTATCTTTTTGGCAGCGACCAATTCGGGCGCGACATTTTTTCACGATTGCTTTACGGCTCGCAGATTTCACTTTCCATCGGCCTCATCGGAATTTTTCTTTCGTTCGCATTCGGTCTCATCATCGGCGGCATTTCCGGCTATTTTTCCGGCGCAACGGATACTGTCATCATGCGATTTTGCGAACTCATCATGTCCATTCCCGCGCTGTATTTGATCATTTCGCTGCGCGCGACGTTTCCGCCGGACATGAGTTCGGCGCAAATATACGCGATGATTATCATCATTTTAAGTTTCATCGGCTGGGCGGGCATGGCGCGTGTGATTCGTGGAATGACGTTGTCGCTGCGCGAACAGCAATTCGTCCTAGCCGCACGCGCGCTGGGACAATCGCATCTGAAAATCATTTGCCGCCACATTTTGCCGAACACATTTTCCTACGTCATCGTCGCCGCGACGTTGAGTGTGCCATATTACATCCTTGGCGAAGTTGTGTTGAGTTTTCTCGGCGTCGGCATTCAGGAACCGCAGGCAAGTTGGGGCAATATGCTTTCGGCGGCGGAAGACGTTCAGTATTTGCAAAATTATCCGTGGCTGCTCGCGCCGAGCGCGGCGATTTTCATCACCGTTCTGGCTTTCAACTTTCTCGGCGATGGATTAAGAGACGCGGCGGACACGAAGTCGTTATGAACCTGCTTGAAATCAAAAATCTGAAGATGGACTTCGGCAAAAATGCCGAGGCGCTGCGCGCGATTGACGACGTGTCCTTCACCATCGGCACGGGCGAAACGGTTTGTCTCGTCGGCGAAAGCGGTTGCGGCAAAACCGTGACCGCACTTTCCATCGCGCGATTGGTTCCAACGCCGCCGGCCAATTATGTCGGCGGGGAAATTTTGCTGAACGGCCGCGACACGTTGAAAATGTCCGCGCGCGAACTGCAACAGATTCGGGGCGGCGTGGTGAGCTACGTTTTTCAAGACCCGGGCGCGTCGCTCAATCCCGTTTTCCGCATCGGCAACCAGATCAAGGAATCGCTTAAATTGCACAAGCCGGAAAAGGCGAACGACGCCGAAGTCATCCGCCTGTTGAAACTCGTCGGCATTCCCGCGCCGGAATCGCGCATCAAAAATTATCCGTTCGAGATGTCCGGAGGCATGCAGCAGCGCGTGATGATCGCGATGGCGCTGGCGAGCGAACCGAAATTGCTCGTCGCCGACGAACCGACCACCGCGCTCGACGTGACGATCCAGGCGCAGATTCTGGATTTGTTGAGCGAACTTAAGCAACGGCTCGGCATGGCGATTTTGCTCATCACGCATAACCTCGGCATCGTCGGCGACATGGCCGACCGCGTGGCCGTGATGTATGCCGGGCAGATTGTTGAGCTTGCACCGGCCAAAGAATTGTTGCGCCGTCCGCTGCATCCTTACACGAAGGCGCTGATGAATTCCGTGCCGAAACTGCGCGGCGACGCCGACCGCCTCTCGGCCATTCCCGGCAACGTCCCGCGCATCGGCAATTTTCCGCCCGGCTGCCGTTTCGCGCCACGCTGCCCGATTGCGAAGCCGGAATGTTCCGAAAAAATTCCCGAACTGCTCGAAGTCGAACCCGGACGTTTCGTGAGATGTCCATTTTGGAAAACATCATAAGCCCGCATCGAAGATGTGAATTTCAATATCGCGCGGGGCGAAGCGCCCGGACTCGGTGCTACAAAATATTTGACTGGAGAAATGGAGCGGGCGAAGGGAATCGAACCCTCGTTTCCATTCCATAAGGCAGATACTTAAAAACACTAGCATTATTGACATGTTAGAACATTGTTGACATAGCCGAACGTTAGCAGTATTGTTAGCAGTAGCTATGGCAAGTGTTCATCGTCGTCCTGATTCAAAATACTTCCACGCCGCTTTTCGCGGCACTGACGGTAGGCTTACCCTGCGTTCCACCAAGTGCACCGAGCGCGCAAAGGCACTCGCCGCCGCATTTGAATTCGAGCGTGCCGCCAAACTCGCTGGTGCGGGGAATCTTGTCGAGGCACAGGCGCGCAAAATTGTTGCCGACATCATGGAGCGGGCGGGCGGGGAAGAAACACTACGCGCGCCTACCGTCAAAGACTTCTTCGATTCATGGCTCGCGGGGAAAAAGACTCGCAAGGCCGCTTCCACTAATGCGCGTTACGTTGGTGCGGTTCAAAATTTCTACACCGTGCTTGGCGAGCGAGTGAACAAGCCGCTCACCTCACTTACGGCACGCGACGTTGAACGCTTCATGGCGGCACGGACGGATGAAAAGCTTTCCGCGTCCACGGTTGTTTTGAGCGTCAAAGTCATTCGCACGGCTTTGAACACGGCACGGCGGCAAGGCATCATTCCGACGAATCCGGCAGAAGCAGTAGAACTGCCCAAAGTGAAGGGCGTGGAGCGTGGCACGTTCACGCCAGCGGAAATGAGCGTCCTTGTGAATACAGCGCAAGACGAATGGAAAACACTCATACTTTTGGCCTACTACATCGGCGCGCGGCTTTCCGATTGTTGCCGCATGGCATGGCCGGACGTGGATTTTACCGATGAGACGCTTTCCTACACGCAAGCCAAAACGGGGGAGAAAGTTACCGTGCCGCTTCATCCCGAATTGCTGGCTCACTTGGAAAAACTCGCAGGGACGGACAAGCCGGAAGTTTTCATAATGCCGCACATGGCTGGATTAAAGACCGGCGGACGCAATGGACTTTCCCAAACTTTCAAACGCCTCATGCGAAAAGCGGGCTTGGATTTACAAGCGGTAAAAAGCGCGGGCGTCCGGCAACTTTCACGCCGCACGTTTCATGCGTTGCGGCATAGTTTCACAAGCGCGCTCGCAAACAAGGGCGTAAGCGCAGAAATGCGGATGAAACTCACCGGCCACAAGACCGAGCGGGAACATCAAAAATACACGCATCACGAACTCAAAATACTCCGCGCAGCCGTGGGAAAAATACCTAGCTTATCAAGTAAGTGACGGGGAATTATTTTCTTTACTTTGTCAGGTAAATTTAGTAGGGTTCTTCGCATAACAATACATCAATCTCCCTAAATGGGAGGCTGGTGTATTTTTGTTTTTAGGAATGAAATTTATGGGAAATTTAGTATCAAATCAGAAGTTAGGGGCAGAAACAGCTACACGCTCATTGTCTCCAGAGGCATCAGAATTACTTCAAGACAGGACGGGCACACTGCCAGTGTGGATTCGGTCGCCAAAAGAAGGCAACGAATTTTATAGCGGTCTTAGCCGCTCCAAGCTTTACGAATTAGCGACCGAGCGCAAAATCCGCTCCGTTTCAATACGTAAAGCAGGACAGGTCAAAGGAACTAGGCTTTTTAATCTACAGTCCATTTTGGCCTTTATTACAGGATTGGAAACGACGGAGGCTTTGGCGGCATGACCCTCTACGAACCATGCGGTGGGAGCGACTTGTGCGCTTGGAAGGTCGCAAAAGGCGTGACGTGGATTCAAACCCGCTCGCCGATGTTTGCCCGCAAACTTTCTCAGCGCAGCGATGGCCAGCTAATGGCGGTCGGAGTCAGTGGCGGCTATTTGCGAACATTTCAATTCCGCAAAACCATAAAATGGGCAAAGAAGTTAATTGCTCGCTACACTCAAGCTGACGAGGCGACTAATGAGCGGTTTCAGAAGCCCCCTGCCCCTGTGACGCGCCTGAAGCTGCCAGATGGGAACAGACAGCGGCCATCCGTCCCAGCCCGTTTTAGCACCAAAATTCGCACACCCTTGTTGGTCGCCGAAGTGGGAGGAGTAGCGTTCGGTGCAAACTGATTTTGATGCGATAGGTTGAGTTAAGTCGTGGAAGATTTGGTTCTGGATTTTTTCCCAAAATCAAGGTAAGCTGGTCACACAATAAAGATAAATACCTCGCAAGGGGTGTTTATCTTTTTTTGTTTTAACAGGCTCGTTCAGTGCCAAGCAAACTGAACCTACGCAAGAGCCGTGCGTAATGACCCATTGTCATCGGCACAATTCAATTGGTTTGCGAATTAAAGAAAGATGGTAACGGAGAATGGCGTTTCCGAACCTCAACTTCGAGACCAGCATGGGCTGGCCAAAATCACAATGCGTTCCGAAAGGAATGGCGGCAATCTGAATCCGGTGGAAAAACTCCACCGCCAACTACAAGTCGCTGCGAAGGGTTGGGAAATAGGATTGTCATAACGCGAAAAAAGCGGTGAGACCCCAGACCGGTAAAGTGGGGCGCGTTCAGCTAACAAGAAAGAGTCCGCAAGTTAGCCAATTGAGTTGTAACAGGTCGGAATTGTGGTCGTCAGCTATGCTCATCTCAGAAATGGGGCAAAAGCAATTGACTCTAAAGCGGCAAGTTCCGAATCGAATCGTAATGGCAGGTAAAACCCTGACAGGTGGCCGCGTTGTAGAATGCGTTCAGCTAGTAGTTTCCAAATAGCACTGCAAAAATGACTAAAATATCAAAACCAATCCTAGAAGAATCTATTGCACGCATTAAACCCGTTTAACCCGCGTGTTGGAGTGAAGAGTTGGATTGAGGTGTCTGAAAAATCCCGCCGCCAATTTCATCGGTTGTCAAAACATCCCACCCAGAATTCTAAATCTTTTTTTAGGACTCCAAACTCTAAAAATGCGGGTCTTGCTGATTGGTCGCCGTAAAATGGTCGGCAAAAACAAAAGGTGTTGGGATTTGATGCACAATAATTTTCCATTTCTCGGAACTTCTTTCCCTCCGCAGACCACCCTCGGTTCAAGTCTCGCCGCTGAACGAACACGTTTGCCTCCAACCCGTCCACCGCGCCGCCAATCGAGTGTGCTATGAAATGCCCCTTGTCCCAATTCAGGCCAAAAGTTTTCTCGGTTGCACCGACCCAGCCCTTGAGCCGGTAATCATCTCTGGCTCGTTTATGAGGTGCAGACCGCCCAAAAACTGCGACAAGCCTCGGCTCGATGCTTGGGTTATTGCAGGGTTCACTGTCCTTGGGTTGGAGGACGGGATAGTGGTCGTAAATATAGTCGAACGTGTGGTATTTGATGACCACTATGTCAGTCGGACGCATCGTCTTCGCTATGTAGGCATCACGCCAAAAATGTGGGAGTTTTTTTGAGATTTCATTTGTCACGGCCTCTGCTGAGGTGCTTTCGCACTCCTTGAGAATGGTCTGGTAAACTGAAAGACCCGACTGTGGCTTGTTCGATGTGTTCTTGGCTGATTTCACAACGGCTTTTGGTTCGTGTAATTATAGAAAATAGGAGCGTTCGAGACTAAATAATTACACAAATATGAATAACAACCATTACATAAAATACACGACATCGGCGATGGTGATTGTGCCGTTAATCTTCATTCTGGCATTTGAGAATCCGATTTACAGCAATCCTCATTTACCCGAATACGAGCCATACCAGCAAATGACTCTCAATGGGCAGTTGACTGTCCCGATTACTGGGTCTTTTATTAAGTTTGATTAGAGGCGAACGAGGCTGAATTCGGCTACTGCGCCTGCGAACCACCGCCACCATTGGCGGCGGATTTGGCCTTTTGCGCGATACTGCGACTGTGGTAGGCGTTTGCATAGTTCGGATTCAGTTCGATGGCTTTGTTATAATCCTCAATTGCGTCGTCGAAATCTCCCTTGTCATATTCCGCAATGCCGCGATTACAATATACAATCTCATTATTCGGACTATATCTCATGGCAGCATCGTAATCATTTATGGCAGATTCCAACTCTGTATCAGCATTTTCCAAATTGCCATCATTCCTGTCTTTTCTACTTACGGCCAGTTTAGCGTTACCTCGGTTGATATATGATGTAAAATCATTAGGTTTGAGTCTAATTGCTGCGGTGTAATCGCCTATCGCATACGTCAATCGGCCAGCAGCCGTTCTTTCATCACCACGCTGTCTAAATTTTACAACAAGACCCACCCTGGCTTCGTTGATTTGCGCACGGATGTTAGGGTCATCGGAAGCAAGCCTAAGCGCATTGTTGTAATCGACCAGCGCACCAGATATTTTACCCACATCTTCCTTTACCACTGCGCGATTGAAGTATTCTTCGGCATCCTCAAGTTCATTTGTCTCGGTGTCCTCTCCTTTGTGACCATGATGGACTTCTTCAACATCATTTGTTGGCGATTTTACAATAACATTTAATGTCGGAGCAGATTCAATACGTGTCGAGGTATTCACTGATGGCGCAGCAGAAAGGATAGTGGTTGAAAGATTGGGGGTGACTGTGACAGTTGGCACGACACCAACCGTTGTTGAAACTGGAGGCAGAACATCTATTTCTACTTGGGCTTGGGCTGCGGTTAAAAGCGCAGCACTAAAACATAGGGCTAAAATCAATTTTTTCATACGCAGGCGTCGTAGTTATAGCTACTGTGCTGGTGGTTGTCTCAAAGCGTTTAGGTAACGGTCTCTCATCCGGTTTCCTTTCGACATGTCAGATAATTTCCAGTTGAAAGCGTCCTGCATTGCGACACGGCCATCCTTTGGATAAACAGCTATCGCCAAAACCATCTGGTCAGCGCTGCCCATTCGCCCAACAATCACAGTGCCCTCCGCAGTCCTGCTGCCATCGAAAACCAATCCCTCGACCGTCGCTATCCTCTGCATGGAATGGATGGCTGCGTCAACCTGTGGGTCGCTGTTGGTGGAAGGCGGAATGGACTGTGCAGGTAAACGGTAGTCTTGTAGCAAATCAGATAAATTCAACTGAATTGGCGTTGGCTGGCCTGAGTCGGGCATCGGCTCAAGAATCGAGCATCCTCCAAGCAACATGACAACTGGAACGAACAAAAATGCCTTCATGCTTGCCGTTTCAAGGTTTGCGTGCCAGAAGCAACCAATAAATTCCGTATGCGATAAGCCCAGCGCCCAAAAGGGTGATAAGGCTCAATCCCTGAAAATCGCGGATTCCAAAAATAACAAAAAGAATTCCAATCGTGATGTGAAAAATACCGACAACAGACCGAGACCGTCTGTTCGTCTGAAACGAACGTGATGCAGTGGACGAAAGCTGAATGTTGCGGTCGATAAGCTGAATAAGCGCCTGTGCGTCGGCTTCGCAATGTCCACGACAGGCCAGACCTTTGGTTAGGTCAACTGCACATTCTCGGCACAAGCCCTTACCGCAAGACTTGCAACTGCCAACTGCCTCTCTGTCTTCGTGATAAAAACAACGCATAAAATCAAGTGCGGCCTAACGGCGCGAAATTATTCCCTCCTTAACAATTCCGCAAGCCCTATCCTCCAGCCTGTTCAAAGCCCACAAGAAAATAGGTTTTGCCCCTATCCATTGAGTGTTAAGCTGGTGTGCGTGAAACCGCGCTTTTCAAATCAAAGAAATCATGCGATGACGCTGATTGAAGTGGTGGTGATGATTGTCGTGCTGGGCATTCTTGCAGTAGTGTTTTTACCTGCTTTCGATAGAGGACAGGTCAAAGCTCCTCGAATAAATTGCGTCAACAATCTGAAAGAAATCGGCCTTGCTTAC
>Ga0206907_1026_pt1 | contig 24134 bp, 22 predicted proteins | sample Alteio_BWOrgHeat_80_FD_152951 | JGI IMG/M metagenome (GOLD analysis project Ga0206907, IMG submission 152951) | Enriched cells from forest soil in Barre Woods Harvard Forest LTER site, Petersham, Massachusetts, United States -... | ecosystem: Environmental > Terrestrial > Soil > Temperate forest >...
GACATTCTGCCAGCCAAGAAAAAGGAATCAAGGCAAAGCGGATCGCACGGCGTATGCCGTCTCTCTTGTATTCTGCCAGCCAAGAAAAAGGAATCAAGGCAAAGCTAAAATCAACGACTTGCGCAAGATGCTAAAATTCTGCCAGCCAAGAAAAAGGAATCAAGGCAAAGCCACGATGTGCTGCATGAACAGAGCAGCATAATTCTGCCAGCCAAGAAAAAGGAATCAAGGCAAAGCAGCTATTGCCAGTGGGACATTGCCAGTACGATTCTGCCAGCCAAGAAAAAGGAATCAAGGCAAAGCAACCCTCCCGGCCAAAACAAACCCCGCCACATTCTGCCAGCCAAGAAAAAGGAATCAAGGCAAAGCCATGCAAGGAAACCAACACGGTGCAATGGAATTCTGCCAGCCAAGAAAAAGGAATCAAGGCAAAGCATGTCCTCGACAGGCAACCCAACCGATGCGATTCTGCCAGCCAAGAAAAAGGAATCAAGGCAAAGCTCGCTTGAGATTCAACCAGTACGGGGGAGGATTCTGCCAGCCAAGAAAAAGGAATCAAGGCAAAGCAGCTATTGCCAGTGGGACATTGCCAGTACGATTCTGCCAGCCAAGAAAAAGGAATCAAGGCAAAGCGACAAGGTGGGTGATGTTGAGATAGAGATTATTCTGCCAGCCAAGAAAAAGGAATCAAGGCAAAGCAAAGAATCAGCTTATAGAAAACCCTTCACTATTCTGCCAGCCAAGAAAAAGGAATCAAGGCAAAGCATTCACTGGCTAACATGACACACTGTGGAGATTCTGCCAGCCAAGAAAAAGGAATCAAGGCAAAGCGAGGCCAACCACATCGCCAACGCTCCCGCGATTCTGCCAGCCAAGAAAAAGGAATCAAGGCAAAGCATTTACGGCAGGTTCAAGAATGGCCGTCTGATTCTGCCAGCCAAGAAAAAGGAATCAAGGCAAAGCCGTCACCCGGATTACATGCTTCCCGGTTTTATTCTGCCAGCCAAGAAAAAGGAATCAAGGCAAAGCTATGGCTATGCGGCCTGTGTATTGGCAAAGATTCTGCCAGCCAAGAAAAAGGAATCAAGGCAAAGCGCGCAAGTCGTCGTATATGCCGACGCCGCCATTCTGCCAGCCAAGAAAAAGGAATCAAGGCAAAGCGGCGGCGCGGGCCTCACGCTGCCGGTCGGCATTCTGCCAGCCAAGAAAAAGGAATCAAGGCAAAGCAGCCGGATCATCAACAACTTCCGGATATGCATTCTGCCAGCCAAGAAAAAGGAATCAAGGCAAAGCATGAAAGATGGATTATATCAAGTGACAACTATTCTGCCAGCCAAGAAAAAGGAATCAAGGCAAAGCAAGGAAGCGCGCGCTTTCAAGCTGCGTATGATTCTGCCAGCCAAGAAAAAGGAATCAAGGCAAAGCGGGCGGATGCCACTGGATCACGTTCGCTTCATTCTGCCAGCCAAGAAAAAGGAATCAAGGCAAAGCCTGGTCTTTACCACCAACGAAACAGATTTCATTCTGCCAGCCAAGAAAAAGGAATCAAGGCAAAGCTCTCTGTTGAAGCTTACGAGCCGTGGTCTGGAACTATCGGCATTTTAAGATGCCGATAGTTCCAGACCACGGCTCGGGAAAAAAATTTTCGGGATGTTATTTCGACGGCAACCGGGACGGTTGCGCTACGGTCCGGCGTTTCCCGGGGACACCTCGGCGAGGCGCCCCGGCTGGCACGCGAGGCGCGCGCGTTCCGCGGGGTTCTTTCGCGGGCGATTGAGGGCAATCGCCCCTACCGCTCCCTCTTTGCGCGATTGAGGCAATCCTCCACCGCGGTTTTTGCTTGCATTATTTGGGCGGGGCAGCAACGAGCGGGTTCATTATGGAAAACAAGGAATCGAAGGGGATTGACCGCGAGGGACTCATCGCGGCGATTCGCGCGGCGGTGGAGGCGGAGGGGGGAAGGCGGATTTCGGTGGAGCGGTTTACGGCTGTATCGAAGGTGCCGCGCTACCATGTGATGAAGCATTTTGCGAACTGGACGGATGCGCTGAAGGCGGCGGGGTTCGATTTTGGAAGGTATAATGAGCGGCTGACGGACGCGCAGTTGCTGGCGGACTGGGGCGGGGTGGCGCGGACTTTGGGACGGATGCCGGTGTCAAACGAATACGGGGTGCTCGGAAAGCATGGGAAGGGGACGCTTGAGAAGCGATTTGGAAGCTGGTGGAAGGTGCCGGTGGCGTTCCGGAATTTTGCGAAGTTCATGCCGGAGTGGGCGGATGTGCTGGCGATGATTCCATCGCGCCATGTGCTGCGGCGCAGGGCGCGCCTGCCGGGGGGCGGTTTGCGCGCGGGACGGCCGCCGAAGACGCCACGCAATTGCCGGATGGGGGACCGGCCGGCGTGCGGGCCGCTGATTAACGCTCCGGGTCTGCTTCACGCGCCGACGAATGAGATGGGGGTGATTCTTTTGTTCGGGGCGATGGCGCAAAGCCTGGGGTTCATGGTGGAGTCGGTGCAGCCGCGGTTCCCGGATTGCGAGGCGAAGCGGCTGACGCGGGGGGATGAGTGGCAGTCGGTGCGGATCGAGTTTGAATACGAGAGCCGGAATTTTCGCGATCACGGGCACGATGCGGGGCAATGCGATTTGATCGTGTGCTGGGCGCATAACTGGCCGGAGTGCCCGAAAAATATCGAGGTGATCGCGCTGGGGGAGCATGTGGCGCGGCGGGCGGGGGAGGGATTAACCGCGGAGGCGCGGAGGCGCGGAGAATCGGGAAACGGCGCTGGATGCGGCGGGGCGTGTTAGTAATCGGGTGTGCAGCGCGCGGTGTCCCCACTGCATGGGGAGCGCGGTCCCGCCGTGGCGGGACCGGCCCGCTTTGTCCGACACCCTGCCGGACAGAACAAGGGGGTGGAGAGGTTGCAGGGACTGAAATTCATATTGCGGAAATCGTTCCAAAGAGCTTCCATGAGTTCCAGTTTCCCGGACACGGTCATTTCGCTCAATGGCATTTTCACAAACATAAAAACAAAATAAACGAAGAGATGTTGGCGATGCGAGCCATAAAACTTTGCAAAACAAATGCAATTGCAGCCAGGCTGCCCGGCATGAGACGGGTGGTTATCGGCTTTGCACGGCTGGTTGCGGTGATTGCACTCATTCCGCTGCGTCTTGATGCGTATCCAGACCCCTTTCCTTCCGGGGTCGAATCAGACTTGATCGTGATCGCGCATGTGAAGGAGGGGTCCATCAAAAAAGTCAAAGTCCCCAGCCATACCGAGGGCGAGGGGCCCTATGAGGTAACTCACATGACCCTGGTGGTCACAACGGCCCTTAAAGGCGAATTGTCCAGCAAGGAATTGGAAATCGCCGTCGGCTCCGGTCTCTGTTTGGTGGACGATGGAAAAGGAGTGGTGAAATTTGGTGATAACAATCCCGATGGCGCCACCGATTGGAAAAGCGAAGACCTTGCAAAAGATCAAATATGGTTCCTCAACCACCCCAAACCGAATGACGATCTCCAATTCGATGCGAAGGGATACTGCATTATGTGGCCGGGAGAGACGAGGCCGCTTTCCGCACAAAAGCAAGTCGAAGCTCTGCTTCAGGGAAAACATTGACCAGCGCTTTTCCTCGTTACCAAGCTCCAGCTTCGATGGCCACGACGTTGCTGCTTTCGCCGCTACGCGGGAAGCAGAGCTTCCAAGACAAGTGCGTTACCAAGCCGGAGCTTGGTAACGAGGGAGGCGCAGGCGGTCATGCTGCCATCACTTCTTCCGCGCCTCGCGGTAATACGCCGCGAGGCCGTCCGCGACGGCATCGGCGTACTCGCGGTAGATGCTTTTGCGCATCACGCCGTCGATTTCCTTCTCGCCCTCGTAATCGCCCGCCTGCACGCGGTCGAAGACGAGTTGGTTGTTCATGACATACGGCTCGATGTAGATCGTCGGGTTGCGGTAAAGGCGGTTCGCCAGGAGGTTGCGCAGCCAGAGGTATGGCTCATCGGGAACGGGATGGACGGAGGCGGAGGGCTGCGCGTAGGTGTATGCCGGCAGGCCCGTTTCCTGCGCAACGGTCGCCGCCACCTGTTTTGAAACCGCGAGTTCCACGGGGTAGCTGCGGGTGAGAAGTTTGAAGAGCATCTCGAAGCGCACGTCGTCCAGCGCGAGTTCGCCCGCCTCGCAGGAACCGTTGATGATGAGATGGAAATGGTTTTTGTCCGTGAGCGTGGGCTTCGTCTCGTCGCCCCACGGCTCGGCATTGTAATGCAGGCAGAGCGTGAGGTCGGGATGCAATTCGCCATTCACGATCTTCGCGCGCGCGTGGATTTCGGCGGTCCTGTAAAACAAGAGTTCGCTCTCCCACTTGACCGAATTCTGCCGGATCGGGTCGGCGGGGCCGTCGTAATCCTCCCGCACAAATCGGATTTGCTGCCGCTTCAATTCCGCCAGCGCGGCGTCGTGGAGGTCTTCGGGGCGCACATCCGTGACAGGGCCGGGCGTGGAGCGCACGAAGAGCACCGTGGCGCCGAGCGCTCGCAATTTCCTGGCGAGGATTTTCGCCGTGAGCAGCGTCATGTCCCCCTCGCAGACGGGTTTGCTGTCGCCAATCACGTACCAGCGCTCCTCCATGCGCGCCCATGTGCCGCCGAGATGGCCGGGGTCGAGCGCGATCTTCAAGCCGGCGAGCGGCTTCTTTTTCGTCGCCGGCGGGAGCGCGGAGACGCCGCGCCAGTAATGCGGCGCGCGCTTTGTTTTCGAGTCCGGGTCGGCAAATTTCAGCGTGAAAGTCTTCGTCCCCGCCGCGTTCTCTTTGATGACCGCCACGTCGTCGTTGATCGTGATGGTCGCTTTCCAAACCCCGTCCGGCGCGTACACATCGTTCAACAGCCGTGCGAAATCATCGTGCGTGATCGTTTTCTGGAAAATCTCCAGGCGCGACCAATCGGGCGGTTTGCCGAGCGGGCTGAGTTCGGACGGGGGGGCGGGCGGCGGGTTTGCGTGCGCTGGCTCATTTTGCCCGCGCGCGATTCCCGCAATGAAAAATAAAAGCACGGAGCAGATTACGGCAACTGTGGAAATTGTGGGGGGAGCCGCCTGCTTCCCCTGTGACAAATGCCTCCAGGGACTGGGGAAGCTGACAGCTTCCCCTACATGGTTAAACCGCTTGTGGAAATTCATTGGTGTGCGACCTGTTTGTCTATACACCTGTTCCGATGTTGAAGATACTTTTTCTGGGGGATGTCGTCGGGGAGCCGGGGCGCAAGGCCGTCATCGAGACCGTCCCCGCCCTGAAAAAGGAATGGGAAATTGATTTTGTGATAGCCAACGGCGAGAACGCCGCCAATGGCCGCGGCATCACCCCGAAGATCACCATCGACCTCCTGCGCGCCGGCATTTCGGTGATCACGTCGGGCGACCATATTTGGGACCAGAAGGAAATCGTTTCCTACATCGACACCGAGCCGCGGCTGCTGCGCCCGATCAATTACCCGGCCAGGACGCCGGGGCAGGGCTCCATCGTGCTCGAAACGGCGAAGGGCAAAGTGGGCGTCATCAACGTCCAGGGCCGCACGTTCATGCAGCCGATCCTCGAAAATCCTTTCCGCATCATGGACGAAGCCGTCGCGGCCATGCGCGGGGAAACGAATCTCATCTTCGTCGATTGCCATGCCGAGACCACAAGCGAAAAGATCGCCATGGGGCGTTTCCTCGACGGCAAAGTCTCCGCCGTCATTGGCACGCACACGCACACCCAGACCGCCGACGAGCAAATCTTCCCCGGCGGCACCGCCTTCCTGTGCGACGCCGGCATGTGCGGCCCCTCGGAATCGATCCTCGGCCGCGACATCGAGCCGATCGTCGCCCGTTTCATCACGAACCTGCCCGTGAATTTCCCCGTCGCCAAAGGCCCCGTGAAACTGCTCGGCGCGCTCATCGAGATCGACGAAACCACCGGCCGCGCCCTTGGCATCCACCGCGTGGCGCATGATTACGTAGCCCCCGCGACCGAGGCCGTGCCTGCCGCGCAGCAGGCTGTTGTGGCTTGAGTTTTGTCAGGCATCCGCTTTGCAGAACATATTTAATTGATTTTTTCCAAAATATTTCGCGCCTTTGGAGCGGGCTTTCCGTCTATTCCTTATGAGCACGAAACCCGCCTCTTCTTTACGCATGTTTTCCCGCCCGGCCACCCCCTTGTTTTATGCGGTGGCGCTGGCTTTTACAGGATGCTTTGCGCTGCCAATTGCGCGCGCCCAGAAGCCGATGCAGCCCCCGCAGCCCGAAATGTTGCGTCCCATGATTCCGCGGATGGTGCTCCCGCCGGTCGGCGAGCCGCTCAAACCGGCCAAGCTCACGGAGATGGATGTGAGCGCGCGCATCGTGGGGCTGAACGCGGAGATCACCACGACGATGACTTTCCTCAACCCAAACAGGCGGGTGTTGGAAGGCGACCTGGAGTTCCCATTGCCGGATAGCGCGGGGGTCACCGGTTACGCGCTCGATATCCGGGGAAACATGGTGGACGGCGTGGTGGTGCGGAAGGAGAAGGCGCGCATCGCGTTTGAGACGGAGGTGAAGCGCGGCGTCGATCCCGGCTTGGTCGAGCAGGTGGCGGGCAACGTGTTCCGCACGCGGGTTTATCCGCTGCCGGCAAACGGGACGCGCCAGGTGCGCGTGCGCTACGTGACACCGCTTTCGGTGGATGCGAAGGGGGATGCGGCATGGCATCTGCCGATGCCGGTGGGGGAGACCATCGGGAAGCTGGCGATACGGGTGGAGGTTTCGCAGGGCGTCGTGAAACCGGAGATCGGCGGGTTTGGCAACCTGCGGTTTGAAACACTCGACAGCAATTGGGTGGCGAAGACGGAACTCCAGGACGCGAAGCCGGGCGAGGATTTGTGGGTCGCGCTTCCGAAGCTTCCGCCGCAAGTGCCTTCCGTGGAGAAAACGAAGGAAGGCGACGTTTATTTTTCGATCAGCGATTTAGCGCCCGTGGTTGCGGCTTCCCCGGAGGCGAAGGCGCCAGCACACATCGGCCTGGCATGGGACGCCTCCGGGAGCCGCGAGGGCGGCAAGAACATCGAGAAGGAAACCGCGATGCTCAAGAAGCTGCTGGCCGCGTGGCCGGATACGAGCGTGACGCTGGTCGTTTTCCGCGACCGCGCGGAGGAACCGGTCGTGTTTGAGGCAAAGGACCGCGATTCGCTGTTCAAGACGCTGGCCGGGCTGGCTTACGATGGCGGCACCGACCTGGCAGCGGTGCCCGATGCCATGAAAAAGGTCGCGAACATCGACCAATGGCTCCTTTTTACCGACGGGATGGATACCTTGTCGGGGCGTCTGCCCGATTTCGGGAAATTGCCGGTCACGGCCGTGGTAAGCGAGACCGTTGCCGACCGTGAATTGCTGGAGCAGGCCTGCGCGGCGGGCGGCGGGCAGGTGATCGACCTGCAAAACCTGGATGCCGATGCGGCGGTTGCCGCGATCGCCAATCCGCCATTGCGCCTTGCCGCGGTCCATGGCAGCGGGATTGCCGATGTGCAAGGTGTGGGGCAGGCGGTGCATGGCCGCGCGGCGGTTTCCGGCAGGCTCACCGGCGACGAGGCGGAATTGACGCTCGAATACTCCGACGGAAAGCAATCGCAGCCGGTGAAGATCGCGAAATCCGGCGCGGCGGACGGGGATTTGCTCGCCACGGTCTGGGCGGGCAAGCGCATCCGGCAGCTTTCCGTGCGCGCGGATGACAATGAGGACGAGTTGCTCGCCCTCGGTCAGAAATTCGGCATCGTCAGCCCCGTGACCTCGCTCATCGTGCTCGATACGCTCGACCAATACGTGCGCAACGAGATCGAGCCGCCCGCTTCCATGCCGGAGCTGCGCTCGCAGTGGGCCGATGCGATGCGGAACAAGACGAAGGTGCAAAAGCAAACGCGCGAGCAGAAGCTGGAGCAGGTGATCGCGCTTTGGAACGCCCGCCTTCAATGGTGGAACACGGATTTCTCCGCCGCGCGCGCGAGAGTGCTCGCTCCGAGGAATGCCGGGAAAGAACTGGATCAGATTCAAGAGGATGGCGCCTTGCAATCCTACACGCCGGTGACTCCCACCACGCCGACGACGGGGCTGGGGGTTCCTCCGCCCGCCGCCGCTGCCCAACCGGAGATAGCTCGGTCCGAAGCGGGCAGAAATACCGATGGGATCGCGGATCGCACGACTGCAAGCTCCGGCACGCTCTCGACAGGAGTCGCTGGCGACGCTTTCGGGGTCGCCGTCACGGGCGGCAATGCCAGTGCCGATTATGCTTCAAGTGCCGGCACCGGGAACCTGGGCGGTCTTACATTTAGTGGCGGCAACACTTACTCAGGGTCAACCACCTTGGGTCCCCTCGCGGAGGATGCAGCGTCCGGCAAAAACGGCGCGCTCACGATTGCCATCAAGGCATGGGACCCCAGCACGCCCTATCTCACCGCCGTCAAGGCCGCGAACAAGGACGACCGCTACGCCGCCTATCTCAAGCAGCGCAAGGAATACGCATCGAGCCCCGCGTTTTTCCTTGATTGCGCCGATTACTTCTTCAAGCAGGACGACAAGGCGCTCGGCGCCCGCATTCTCACCAACCTCGCCGAGATGAAGCTGGAGGACCCGCCGCTGCTGCGTGTGCTCGCGTGGAGGTTCGAGCAAGAGGGGGATTTGGACCGCGCCATCGTCGTGCTGCGCCACGTTTACAAACTCCGCCCGGATGAAGCGCAGAGCCTGCGCGACCTCGCGCTGGCGCTCACCGAGCGCGGCAAGGCCGCCGCAAAGGAGGAGGGCAAAACCGCGGACCTCAGCGAGGCGCTGGCGCTCGAGGAAAAGCTCGTCTTTGGAATTTGGGCGCGCAACGACGAAATCGAACTCCCCACGCTCGAGGAAATGAACGCGCTCATCGCATGGATTCACACGCAAAAATGGAACAAGACCCCCGTCATCCCCGAACTCGACGAGCGCCTTCTCAAAAACATGGACGACGACGTGCGCATCGTGATGTCGTGGGACGCCGACTCGACCGACATCGACCTCCACGTGGTCGAGCCGACCGGCGAGGAAGTCTTTTACCAGCATAACCGCTCAATGAGCGGCGGCCTGCTCTCGCACGACGTCACCCAGGGCTATGGCCCCGAGGAATACGTCATGCGCTGCGCGATGCCGGGCGATTACAAAATCTTCGCGCAATATTACGGCTCCTCGCAGCAGGCCGTGACCGGCGCCGTCACCGTCACCGCGACCGTGTTCACCAATTTCGGCCGCCCCGACCAGAAAAAGCAAGTGCTCACCCTGCGCCTCGACAATGTGAAGGAAAACGTGCCCATCGGCAATATCCGCTTCGACGCCGGCATGATTCATCCCATAGGCAACGCTGCCGCCGGCGCGCATCCCGGTGTCACGCGCGACGATTTCCGCGCGCTCAAAGCCGGCCAGACCCGGCAGGAAACGCTCAACCAACTCGGCGAACCCGCCGAGAAAAAAGACAACCTCTGGACCTACAAAATCGACAAGCGCAGCTATCAGGTGAAATTCGCGGGCAACGGAACCATCCAGTCCGTGGTCGAGTCGCTCCCCGGTGATATGGAGATGATCTTGGTGCAATAGGTGGGGAATGGCGCGCGTTCGCGTTTTCGATGCGTGTGTTGTAGAGGCGGGTGTGTCACCCGTCCTCCAATTTCGGATTGGCGTGTGTCGAAAAATCCGCAAAGGAGAGGCGAAGTTTCTGAAATCTGGATGAAATGAGGCGTGGACTCAAACGGCAAGACAGAAGGCATTCACAATGAAAATTTGGATGTTTGCTTTCGTCATTTCCACGTGCCTGGCCGCCAGCGTGATGGCTGACGCCCCGCCCGGGAACAGTTTTCCCGACAAATCGTTGGGCGTCTCTGAGGTAAAAGTCACCTCCTTCACCGATTGGGTCGCGAAGCTGCACGAATATACGGGCAAAACCGTGGTGCTTCCCGACGGCGTGGAGGCGGCCATGTCGAAATCGCCGTCGGCAAATGCGTTGTTTGTGCGGGGGCTCTCTCGCACCGAAAAACCGGGTGAGAAATCAGAACCGCTGAAGCTCAGCGAGTTCGTGAATGCGACTCTAATGATAGCAGGGCTGAAATGGCGTTACGATTCCGGGAAAGGCGCATTCATTCTCAGTTTTCCGTGGGAGACGAACGACGATCGCGCCAACGCGGAACTGCTGAAAATCTTGGCCAGCACAAAGCTGGGCGACCAAATCGGAAAACCTGACCCGTGGCGGGAGGCTTTTAACGGACTTGCCGGCAAACCGGAGAACCGTACGATCGCGTGGGTGACGCGCTGGCTGGGCGAGGAAACGCAAGGCTTCGTCGACAGCACAGGGCAGATCAGCAACCAGTTCGCTGGAAATCTGCTCGATGGAGCCGGCCAATCGCATTTGTTGATCTTGAATGTTCATTTCTCCACGATTCCCGGTCTCGTTTACGCAAGCTATTATCTCTTTGACCGGAATGGCAAAATCGAGGAAGCGGGAGTGCTGAATGCGGGCGGCACGAACTACGGGGCCTCATTTGAAGATCGGGGAGTTCTGAACGATACCGGCACCCGGATGACCTACCGCGGCCTCGAATTCAAAGTCGAAAAGTCGCACTTGATCCTGGTAAGCAAGCCGGCCGATGACCCGAACCACATCGGGGAAACGGTGCTTGTCCTCGATGCCCCGGAGGCGGCGCACAAATGAGCGTGGCAAACGCGCTTGCCGTGTTTGAGAAAACGTGGTTTCATTTACCAAATGAACATGCCAGCCGAAATCGAGCGCATGACTCGGGCCGAACGCCTGAAAGCCATGGAGCTTATTTGGGAGAGCTTGGTGAAGGAAGCAGGTTCCGTGGAATCACCCGCATGGCATGGTGACATTCTCGAAGGAAGATTGGAAAAGATTCGCAAAGGGGAAGCCAACTTTCTGGACCTCGATGAGGTCAGACGCAGACTTGGCCGCAAACCCTGAAGCAAGCGGGTTTTTCTGGTCGAGGAGGCTGTGCAAGACCTCCAAGACGCGAAATTATTCTACGATACGATGGACTTCTGAGTAGGGGACTGCTGTGTCGATTCCTTGCTGGCAGACATTGAAGGGCTTGCGGAACTCCATGGTTTTCACTCGATGCATTTCTTCTGTCATCGCGCATTGGGATCGAAATTTCCGTTTGGAATTTATTATATGAACGAACCCGATGACGTTAAGGTCATTGCGGTGCTCGATTTGCGGCGCGATCCGGGTTGGATTCGAGCCGAACTGCGGCGCAGGATCTCATAGTCGCTTTTGCGCCGACACAAAAACCCAACAATTTCTTTTGACAGCCCGCGCCGTTTTGTTAATTTCCCTGCTCGCTTTTAGAGAAATTGCGCGAACCACCCTCACCCGTCCAGGTTGAAAAAAAGCCTGTTTCGGCGCGGGGTTTTTCGCCCTTTTGATGAAGGCGGAAAAATAGCGGAGAAAAACGGTGAAATGTGCGCCGCAAACGCCCATGTAGCTCAGTTGGTAGAGCACGTCCTTGGTAAGGACGAGGTCACCGGTTCAATCCCGGTCATGGGCTCCATGCGCATGACTGACAACAGAATTTAAATAAGAACAAACAACCCAAAGAAAAACCCACAGTAGCAACATCAGGAGACCCCTTCAATGGCTAAGGAAGCATTCAAAAGAGACAAACCGCACGTCAACGTAGGCACGATCGGCCACGTGGACCATGGCAAGACCACGCTTACGGCGGCGATCACCACCATTCTGTCAAAGAAGGGTTACGCGGAAGCGAAGAAGTACGACGACATCGACAACGCTCCCGAGGAAAAGGAGCGCGGCATCACCATCAACACCGCCCACGTCGAATACCAGAGCGACAAGCGCCATTACGCGCACGTCGATTGTCCCGGCCACGCCGACTATGTGAAAAACATGATCACCGGCGCTGCGCAGATGGACGGCGCCATCCTCGTCGTCTCCGCCGCGGACGGCCCGATGCCGCAGACCCGCGAGCACATCCTGCTCGCCCGCCAGGTGGGCGTGCCGGCCATCGTGGTGTTCCTGAACAAGTGCGACATGGTCGATGACCCCGAATTGCTCGACCTCGTCGAGATGGAAGTGCGCGACCTGCTCACGCAGTATGAATTTCCGGGCGACAAAATCCCGATCGTCAAGGGGAGCGCCACCAAGGCGCTCGCCGCCGGCGACCCGAACCACCCGGATGCCAAGTGCATCCTCGACCTCATCGCCGCCGTGGACGATTACATCCCCGTGCCGGAGCGCCCGATCGACCAGCCGTTCCTGATGCCGGTCGAGGACGTGTTCAACATTGAAGGCCGCGGCACCGTCGCGACCGGCCGTGTCGAGCGCGGCGTGCTCAAGAAGATGGAGGAAATCGAGATCGTCGGCATCAAGCCCACGGCCAAGACCGTCTGCACCGACATCGAAATGTTCCGCAAGCTCCTCGACGAGGCGCGCGCGGGCGACAACGTCGGCCTCCTGCTGCGCGGCACGAAAAAGGAAGACATCGAGCGCGGCCAGGTCATCTCCAAGCCCGGCTCGATCACCCCGCACAAGAAATTCAAGGCTGAGATTTACGTGCTGAACAAGGATGAAGGCGGGCGTCACACGCCGTTCTTCTCGAACTACCGCCCGCAATTCTATTTCCGCACCACGGACGTCACCGGCCAGGTGAAACTCCCGACCGGCGTGGAAATGGTCATGCCCGGCGACAACGTCTCCATCGAGGTCGAGCTCCACACCCCGATCGCCATGGAAAAAACGATCCGTTTCGCCATCCGCGAGGGCGGCAAGACCGTCGGCGCCGGCCGCGTGGCTGAGATTCTGGACTAACCGAAGAAATTGCCGGTTTGCAATTTGCGATTGCCAATTCCTGAAATTGCAAATTGCAAATCCAAAATCGAAAATTCAAGAACGCCAGTAGCTCAATTGGTAGAGTAGCGGTCTCCAAAACCGTTGGTTGGGGGTTCGAGTCCCTCCTGGCGTGTTGGTTGGGGATAAAAAGCAAATGTTAGCAAAAACCAAACAATTCATCGGTGAAGTTCGCGTCGAGCTTCTCAAGGCAAGCTGGCCTTGGGAGCCGAAGGAAAAGGGCTATAAAAAATACAAGGAGCTCGCCGACTCGACGATCATCGTCCTGATCGCCATCCTCCTGTTGAGCGGCTACATCTCATTTTGGGACATCATCCTGAACAAGCTCGTTGGCATTCTTGTCAATCACTAAGGCCCACCACTTCCATGGCAGTTCCCGCCCCAAAAGATCAATGGTTTGTCGTCCAGGTCCTCTCCGGCCAGGAGGGGAAGGTGCACGACAACCTCGTCAAGCGCATCAAGACCGAGGAAATCGGCGACCTCGTCTATGAGGTGCTGGTGCCCACCGAGCGCGTTTCGGAAATCAAACGCGGCAAAAAAACCGAAACCACCCGCAAGCTCATGCCCGGCTACGTAATCGTGAACATGCACCTGCTCGACCCGCAGAACCAGCTTATCGACCGCACTTGGTATTTCATCAAGGATACCCCCGGCGTGCTCGGTTTCGCCGGCACCAAGGACAAGCCCACTCCCATGCGCCAGAGCGAGGTGGAAATGCTCCTTTCGCAAGTCCGCGTGAGCGACGACAAAGTGAAGCCGAAAGTCAGCTTCTCCGTGGGCGAAACCGTGAAGGTGGCCGATGGTCCCTTCCAGAACCAAAGCGGCGTCGTCGAGGAGATCGACCCCGACCGCGGCAAGCTGCGCGTATCGGTGAGCATCTTCGGCCGCTCCACCCCGGTGGAGTTGGAATACTGGCAGGTGGAACGCAGCTAACGGGACTGGCGCGGCAGGCGCCAAGCGTAAAAAATATTTAAAAAAGGTAACACAACATGGCAAAGGAAATCACTGGACAAATCAAGTTGCAGATCCCCGCGGGGCAGGCGAACCCGGCGCCCCCGGTCGGCCCGGCGCTCGGCCAGCAGGGCGTGAACATCATGGCCTTCTGCAAGGAATTCAACGCCGCCACCCAGAAGCAGGCGGGTGACATCCTCCCCGTCGTCATCACGGTTTACAAGGACAAGTCGTTCACCTTCATCACCAAGTCACCCCCGGCATCGGTGCTGCTCAAAAAGGCCGCGAACATCGCGGCAGGCTCGAAGGAGCCGAACAAGCAGAAGGTCGCCAAGCTGACCAAAAAACAGGTCATGGACATTGTGAAAATCAAAGCCAAGGATTTGAACTCGCGCTCCGACGAGGCGGGCTTCCGCGTCATCGCCGGCACGGCGCGCCAGATGGGCATCGAGATCGAAGGCTGAGCGTTCAGATTTGGCAGGTTGGCTATCGAGAGAGGCGCAGGTCCCCCTTGCGCCTCTTTTGTTTTTTACAGCGAAGTTGGAATTTGTTATGCGTCGAGGCGGTGACCTTGTCCTCGTTTTTCCGCGGTTTCCTGGCGCTTGCCATGGCATGCGCATGGCTCGCCTGTTTTCATAGCTCCGCTGCCGGGGAGCCGCCTGCACAGGACTCGCTTCAATTGGCCAACGGCGATGCCATACATGGGAAATTTCTCGCCTGGGACAAGGAGGGCGTGCATTGGTTGGCCGATGGATCAGAGAAACCGGTGGTCATTGCAGCCGCGACGCTCACCGAGGTGCGATTTGCAAGCCGGCAGCCGCAGGGTGACAGGCCGCCGCCCGCGAATATCGTGGAACTCAGAAATGGCGACATCCTTCCCGGCAAGGTGTCCGCCGTCGATGGGACACCCCTCACGCTTGAGACACCGTATGCGGGAAACCTCTCCGTCCCGCGTGGAATGGTGAAACGCATTTTCCCGGGCAATGGAGGCAACATGGTTACCTATGAGGGGCCCAAGGGGCCGGAGGAATGGAACATAATGAAAACATGGGCGAATGAAGACATCGGCAAAAACTGGACGGTGCATGACGGAGCGCTCACCGCCGCAGGATGGGGATTCGCAGGCTGCGAGGTGAAGCTCCCGCCGCGAGCAAGGCTGGAATTCGATCTCGACCAAAAGCTTGGCGACCAGGGAACCACCGGGGTGGATCTCAATCTTTACTGCAACACAAAAGACATGCCCTCGGACAGCTACGTTATCGGCATCGAAACCTGGCAGATGGGCAAGCTCATCCAACTCATGCGGCACAAGGACGGTCACACCAAGGCGCTCAGCGACTCCGTGCAATGGGGCAAACCGGGGCAATGGACGATGTTGCATTTTGAAATCCTCGCCGACACGGGGACGAAGACCTTCTGGATATTTCTCAACGGCACGCTCCTCGGGAAATGGAGCGACCCTGATGAGTTCGCAGGCAGCGGGACTGGCATTTACTTCCGCTCGTCGCGCGAGACAAACGCGACGATCAACCACCTGAAAGCAGGCATTTGGGATGGCGTCGTGGATGCCGGCCCCCATTCCGCGCAGTCCGAACCCTCCAAGGAAGACAAGCTTACCATGGCAAACGGGGACAACTTCTCCGGTACCCTCAAGAGCATTGCCAAAGGCAAAGTGGTCTTTACATCGAGCTATTCCGACATTACCACGCCCATGGACCGGATCACTTCGCTCGAACTTGCATCCAGCGCCGGCGCGACGCCATCCACGGAGCCGGATGCCGTGCGGGCAACGCTGGCAGGTGGGGGCACGATAACAGCGAAGATCGAGGCATGGAGCGAGAAGGGAATCACTGTCACAAGTCCCGACTTTGGGAAAGCGATATTTCAGCCCGGCGCCTTCACTGTGCTGCGATTGAAGCCGGCGAAGCCGTGAATATCATGAACACGGGCACGGCTGCGAAATTGGGACTGCTCTTTTTGCTGGCGGTTTCGCTATCCGCGTTTGCGCAATCGCCGCCGGGATCGCTGGGATATGTTTTACAAGCGGATGCGCTTGCGGGCTCGAAGCGCGAGGCGGTAGCGAAGCTCGCGGCAAGCGGGCGCGACTGGATTGTGCTCGATGCATATTTCACCCCGGGCGAACCCTGGACGGCCACCGACCTCGCGGCCTTTCGCGCAGGCAAAGCGGGACGCAAGGTGATCGCTTATCTTTCGATCGGCGAAGCGGAGGATTACCGGCCATACTGGCGCAAGGAATGGGACCCGAACCACAGCGGAAAACCGTCCGCCGCCGCGCCGCCTTTTCTGCTCACGGAAAACCACGAGTGGAAAGGAAACTACCGGGTCAAATACTGGCAGCCCGCCTGGCGGGCGGTCATCCTCGCCGAGGTGGACCACATCATGGCGGCGGGATTCGACGGCGTGTATCTCGACATTGTGGATGGATTCGAGACCTTCGAGCGCAACGATGAAGAATTCGAGGACGATAAAGTCAACCCCGAGACCAAACAGAGCTACAGGCGCGACATGATTGATTTTGTGGAGGAGATCGCCGCTCGCGCGCGAAAAGCGAAAGCCGCGGCGCTGGTCATCCCGCAAAACGGCGCGCAGTTATTCGCGCATCCCGATTTTCTGAAAGCCGTGGACGGCGTCGGGATCGAAGACCTTTTTGCCGATGGCGATGGGATCCAGGAACCTGGCGATGTGAAATTCACCCTTGATTGCCTCGCTCCTGTCATCGCGGCGCGAAAACCGGTGTTTGACATCGAGTACGCGCGCAAACCGGAAATCCGGGCGCGCGTCAAGAAGCAGGCGGTCGCGCACGGTTTTGTATGGCTCGTCACCGACCGCGAATTGAAGACCCTCGGCGAATCGGGAAAGTAAACGCTCTCACCAGCTCGAGGCAAACCTGGGCAAATGACTGGCTGATTTTTGGCGATTGCAGCTTACAAAGACCACCGCTATAAAAGAAGGGCATGCTTGATGCTCCTTTGTTATCCAGAATAACACAAAATCACACTGACACTCGCGCTTTGAACCGAAGATTGTCAGTTTAGGTAACATTTGCATTAAAAAATACAAAATCAGGACAAAAACGAAAAAACCGCTTTACGCATAAGCGAAATTGCTTTATAAACCGGGTTCAACCAAATATGAGGCTCAGGCTTTACCCAACTCTTTTTGGATTTATGGCGATGGCCGTTCCGGCCGCGTTTGCCCAATCCCCGTACGAAAGCAGCGAGGATTTCGCAAAGTACGCCATGAAGCTGCGCGAGAGCGCCTTGCTAAAGATCGAGCCGCAGGTTTTCGTCCCGACCAGCGGGCGCAGTGTGGTGTCGGGCCGCTATCCGTGGAAGTTGAAGATCGTGGCCACGGTCTTCTGGGTCGGCGAACGGGCGGCGGGCGCCAATCCGGTGCCGAACTATAAGAGTTCCTGGGACCCCGATTGGGAGGCCAATTACGGCGGCTTCGACAACCCCGACACTTCCGCGCGCCGCAATTACATCCCCGTTGCCTTCACGCCGCGGCTCAACCCCTTTTATTTCGCTCTTCCTTACAATGACGTCACGCACGGGACTACAAAACCGGAAGCTTACCAGGTGATCCCATGGTTCAAGGAAACCTTCGACAAACCGGGCCATTCCGTGTTGCAAAACCGCTGGATTGCCATCCGCAACCACGCGGGAAAAGTCTGTTACGCCCAATGGTCGGACTGCGGCCCATTTCGGACGGACCACTGGCAGTATGTATTTGGGGACGAAACTCCGAAGCCGAACATCAATCAGGGCGCGGGGCTGGATGTGTCGCCCGCAGTGCGCGACTACCTGGGCTTCGCCTCAAAGGACGAGGTCGATTGGAAATTTGTCGAAGCGCGCGATGTTCCGTCAGGGCCGTGGGCGCGCTACGGCGAAAACAATGATTTTGTGATCAATGCCCGCAAGAGCTCCGTGCGGATGGTCAAGCAATCGGACTCCGACATGCCGAAGGTGATCATACACTGATTTCGGCTTTGCATGGCCGTGTGGGAGCCGTATTCACGGGAAATTCCCCGCATTGTAATGGACAACGCACCCGATTTGTTTTTACATGGGGCGCCTGAATGCAGCGAGGATTATTCATTACTTTTGAAGGTTCGGAAGGCTGCGGAAAATCGACCCAAATTGAGCGTCTTTCCGCGCGGCTGGAGGAGTTGAAAATGCCCTTCATACTCACGCGCGAACCGGGAGGGACGCCAATCGGCGAAAAAATCCGGCATCTGGTGCAATTTTCCAAGGCCGGCGACGCGATGAAGCCGGAGACGGAACTGCTGCTTTTCACGGCGAGCCGGGCGCAACTGGTGCGGGAGGTGATCGAGCCGGCGCTGGCTTCCGGCAAAACGGTGGTCGCCGACCGCTTTCTCGACTCGACCACTGTTTACCAGGGCGTCGCCCGGCGGATCGACACGGCCGCGGTGAAGACGATCAATGATTTTGCCGTCGCGGGGTGCGTGCCGGATATCACATTCGTCCTCGATTTGGATTCCGACAAGGCGCGAAAACGCATGCTCGCGCGTCCGGAATCAACGGGTCCCGTTGACCGGATGGAGCAGCAGCCCGCGGAGTTCTACGAAGCCGTCCGCGAAGGGTACCTGAAACTGGCGCTGGTCGAGCGCGCGCGAGTGCGGCTCATCGACGCATCGAAATCGATCGCCGAGATCGCCGATGAAATCTGGACGCAACTCCAGGAAAAACTGGGCGCAAGGACGAGTTGACCGATGGCATTTGCAAAAGCAGCCGCGTTTGATTTCCTGCGCCACGCAAACGAGCAGCAGCGTCTTGCGCACGCCTACCTCATCTGCGGCCCCCAGGGAAGCGGCAAACGCGCGCTGGCCTCGGATCTCGCGGCGCTGGTCACCAAGCGGTCCGATGCAAGGGCCGGGAAAATCCTGGAGCATCCCGATGTCCATATCGCGGAGCCGGAATCCAAGTCGCGGCGCATCGTCATCGAGCAAATCCGGGAGCTGGAAAGGGAATTGCAAATGCGCTCGATGCTCGGCGGCAAAAAGGTGGGCATCGTTTTCGATGCCGACCGCTTGAAGACCGAGGCGGCGAATGCGTTCCTCAAAACGCTCGAGGAACCTCCCAACAATTCGCTCCTCCTTCTCACCACCACCCAGCCGGAAGCGCTGCCGGACACGATTTTGTCGCGCTGCATCGCCGTGACGCTTTCGCCCGCAGGGGAGCGCGAGCCAGGCGCTTCCGAGGCGAAGCTGCTCAACGCGCTCCGCGCTTTTTTCGAAAAGGACGTGAAAGGAATCGCCCCGGCATTCGGCATGGTGCGCGAGTTCATCGAATTGTTGCAGGAGGCGCGCCAGGCGATCATCGCGGAAACCGATGCGCAGCAGGAAGCGGAGGAAGACCGCTACAGGCAAACGACCGATGGCGAATGGCTCAAGGACCGCGAGGAACATTACAAGGCGCTCGGCGAATCGCGCTACGTGCAGGAGCGCTTCCGGCTCGTTGCCGCGCTCCTGAATTGGTGGGCCGACGTGCTGCGCCAGCTCAACCGGAGCGCGGAACTCGAATACCCGGCATTTGCCGCGGACACTGCGAAGCTCGCGGGGCGTGTTTCCACCGCCCAAGTCCTGAAAAAAATCGCCGCGATCGAGGAACTGCGGGAGAATTTGGACCGCAACGTGCAGGAGCAGCTCGCCATTGAAGTCGCGTTTCTAAAGGTGTTTGCAAGCTGAACCCCTTTATTATACCAAGCTGTTCCCCCATATTTCCCTGCATGAAAAGGAAACTTTCCGTCGGCATGATCGGCTACAATTTCATGGGCAAAGCCCATTCGAATGCGTGGCGCCAAGCCGGGAGATTTTTCGATCTGCCGGCGGAGATTGAACTGACCACCATCTGCGGGCGCAACACCGCCGCGGTCGAAAAGGCCAGGGAGAGATTCGGCTGGATGAAGACCAGGGCGGACTGGCGCGAAGTCGTGGCCGATCCCGGAATCGACGTCATCGACATCACCACGCCGAATGACTCGCACGCGGAGATCGCCATCGAGGCGGCAAAACATGGCAAGGCGGTCCTTTGCGAGAAACCGCTGGCGATGGATGTGGCGGAGTGCGAGGCGATGGTCGCCGCCGTGAAAAAAGCGGGCGTCGTAAACATGGTCTGCCACAATTACCGGCGCATCCCCGCCATCGCGCTCGCAAAGCAGATGATTGAGGCGGGTGAAATCGGCGACCGCATTTTTCATTATCGCGCGAGATATGCGCAGGATTGGATCACGAACCCGCAATTCCCGCTCGTCTGGCGGCTCCAATCGAAGATCGCCGGCAGCGGGACGCACGGGGACATCGACGCGCATATCATCGATCTCGGGCGATACTTGGTCGGCGAAATCAAGGAGGTATGCGGGGTGATGGAGACGTTCATCAAAGAGCGCCCGTTGGAAAACGCGCCCAAAAAATTCGGGAAAGTCACCGTGGATGACGCTGTTTCGTGGATCGGGCGTTTCAAGAACGGCGCGCTCGCGAATCTGGAGGCCACGCGTTTTGCGCATGGACGCAAAAACCATATCACCATTGAAATCAACGGAAGCAAAGGCTCGCTGGCGTTCAACTTCGAGGACATGAACCGGCTGGAGTTTTACAAAGCGGACGATCCTGAAGGCCGGCGCGGATTCCGCAGCATCCTCGTGACGGAAGGAAAGCATCCCTACGCTGGCGCTTGGTGGCCGCCGGGACACATCATCGGCTATGAGCACACGTTCGCGAATACATTCGCGGATTTCGTCAAGGCAGTGGTGGCTGGCAAAAGCGTGCAGCCAACGTTTACCGACGGCCTCGCAAACCAGCGAGTGCTCGACGCCATCGCGCAGAGCGCGAAAACCAGGCAGTGGATCCGGATTTAAATGGACAACGCGCGCAATCTTTATGTTGTAGGGGAAGCTGTTAGCTTCCCCAGTCGCTATGGCGAAAGATATTCCTTGTCGCCATGCGCTTATTTTTTGAAACGGGGGAAGGCAGCGCCTTCCCCTACAATCAAATTGCAAAGCGATTTCTGTAAAAGCGTCGTTTACACATTATGAGCAAACTCGAAAATCAAGTCGCAATCGTCACCGGGGCGGGCCGCGGAATCGGCCAGGCCATCGCCAACCGCCTCGCCAACGAAGGGGCCAAAGTCGCGTGCGTGAGTCGCACGGAAGCCAATGCCGCAAAGGTCGCGGAGGAAATCAACGCCGCCCATCCCGGCGCGGCAAAGGCTTACGCCGTCGATGTCGCCGACACGAAAGCGGTCGGGGCGGCGGCTGAGAAGATCATCGGCGAATTTGGGCGCGTGGACATCCTTGTAAACAACGCCGGCCTTACGCGCGACGGCCTTGCGATGCGCATGAGCGAGGAGGATTGGGACACGGTCATCGACACAAACCTCAAGGGAGCATTCAATTTCATCCAGGGCGTGATGCGCACCATGGTGCGCCAGCGCGCCGGGCGCATCATCAACATCAGCTCCGTAAGCGGTCTCACGGGCAACGCGGGCCAGGCCAATTACGCCGCGAGCAAGGCGGGTCTGCTCGGCCTGAGCAAATCGCTCGCGCGCGAACTCGCCAGCCGCAACATCACCGTGAATGTCGTCGCGCCGGGCTTCATCACGACCGACATGACCCAAGTTCTGCCGGACAATGTGAAAAGCGCCGTGCTGGCCGGAATCCCGCTCGGCAAATTCGGCGAGCCGGGGGACATCGCAGCCGCGGTTGCGTTCCTCGCGGGACCCGACGCGAAATACATCACCGGGCAAACGCTCACCGTCGATGGCGGAATGGTGATGTAATTTTAATGACGAAGCACGAATGACGAAAACGCGACCTCGACAATGGTTTCATCATTCGAGCTTCGTCATTTTGCCGCCCTCGCCCCTCGGCCTCTCCCTGCGTCGAGTTTCGTCATTTCGTCATTCGTGCTTCATCATTTTCATAAAATAGTATAGCCTCGCACTCATGCTCCTCTACCTGCTCCGACATGCCGAAGCGGTTGACAAGGCCGAGTCCGACGCGGCGCGCGCGCTCACGAAGAAGGGCGTGAGCCAGGCGCACAAGGTGGGAAAGTTTTGCATCAAGAACAATTTCACCCCGGCAATCATCCTCACCAGCCCGCTCAAGCGCGCGGAACAGACGGCGCGGATCGTGGCGAAGGAAATCAAGAACGCGGAATTCATCGTCAATCCGATGCTCTCGGCGGGGATGCAACCGGAAACCGCGCTGGATGAGTTGAAAACTTACGCGCGATTTCCGAGCCTGATGCTTGTCGGGCACGAACCGGATTTCAGCCTCCTGGCCGCGAGCCTGCTGGGCATTCCGCTGAGCGAAAGCCTCCGGCTGCGGAAAGCCTCGCTCACTGCGATGGAATTAAGCGCGCTGCGTCCCGGCGCGGCGGTGCTGATTTTCACCCTTCCACCAAAGTTAATGTAAGCCATGAAAACACGAATCATTCGCACGGACACATTTATCGGCGACGCAGTCGCCATCATCCACGATTGCGCGCTCGACGCCATCGCCGCTCGGGGCATTTTCCGCCTGTCGCTCTGCGGCGGAAACACTCCGCGGCCCGTCTATGTGGAACTGGCGAAGCTGTATGCCGATCTGCCGTGGGACAGGACGCAGATCACTTTTGGCGACGAACGCTGCGTCCCGCCCGGCGACGACCAGAGCAATTACAAAATGGCGAAAGCCACGCTGTTCGACGGCGCGCGCATCCCGGAGGGAAACATATTCCGCATCCGGGGCGAGATCGACCCGGATGCCGCGGCGCGAGAATATGAGCAGAAGCTGGCGCAAGTCGCGGCGCGGTTCGACGAACAGCGTTACCTGCACGATTTATTGCTGCTCGGCCTCGGCGAAGACGGGCACACCGCCTCCCTCTTCCCCGGTTCGCCAGCGCTCGATGAGTCCGTGCGCAACGTGGTCCCCGCCACGGGCCCGAAACCGCCGCCGCAACGGATCACATTCACGCTCCCGCTTATCAATGCCGCGCGGCACGTCTGTTTTCTCGTCAATGACCCGGCGAAGTCCGCGATCATCCAACGGGCCACCAGTGGCGATGCGAGCCTTCCCTCGGCGCGCGTAAAGCCCGCGAGCGGGCGGCTCACGTGGCTGATCGGCATCTGACTGGCATTCCAAGGCCGCAAAAGAGAGTTTCCATCCCACTTCAAAAGCTGTAAATTCCTGTGCGCGATGAAATTCCCCTTTAAACAACCGCGCTCGCTCATTGGCCGCATCCTTTTGTGGGGGGCGCTCGCGTTGCTGGTCCTCCTCATCGGCGGTTTTCTTTGGCTCCGCTCATGGTTGGGTTCTTACCTCGAGAGCGAGGACTTCCGGCTCTGGCTCGGGCATATGACATCGAAGCAACTCGACGCGCAGTGCGAATACGAGCCGTTCCATTTTTCCGGCCTGAGCGTGAGGGCCGATGGCTTCAAGGCGCAAGGGACTCAAAAAGCCGCGTTTTCAACGCTCGAACTCGACAAGATCCGCACGGGAATCAATCTGCGCGGCTTGTGGAACAAGGCGCTGGAAATCGACAACGTCAACATTGACCGCTTTCAAATTTCTCTCGGGCACACCGGCGCGCCGCCAGTCCCGGAGAGCGCAATCGGCATCGAGCCGTCGCAGCAAAAATCGCCGGCGGCGCCCAAAAATACCTGGCTGTCGCCGCGGTTGGACCTGCGCAAGGTGGTTGTCCAGGAAACGGACATTTTATGGGGCGAGAAGACGCCACAGGGCGGGTCGTTGATGAAATCGCAAGTCACCGCGACCCCGAACGGCGATGCATGGAACATCGTGGCCAAAGGCGGCACGGTTTCGCAGCACGGGGAGCCTGATTTCCAACTCGACCATATCGACTTGCAGTATCAAAGCCCCATCGTCGATATCACCGAAGGCCTCTTGAATTTCCCAGCCGGCGGCAATATCGGCGTCACTGGGAACGTGAACACCGAGAAAAATATGGAGGTTCACATCAAGGTAAACGACGTGCCCGTGAAACCGTTTCTGCCGCCTGACGATCAATCGCGCCTCTCGGGCGTGGTATTTGCGGATATCACCGTCGCGGGGCCGATGCCCGTGGCCGATTCGCTCGATGTGTCGGGCAATGCGCATCTTGAGAACGCGGATGTCGAGGGCATTCCCGTCCTCGATTTTTTTGCAAAATTATTTCCCTCGCCGGGCTTCGGCAAGATACGGCTGGATACCGCCTCGGCGAATTTTGCATATTCTGGACGGAAACTCACAATTGCGA
>Ga0206907_1027_pt1 | contig 24128 bp, 22 predicted proteins | sample Alteio_BWOrgHeat_80_FD_152951 | JGI IMG/M metagenome (GOLD analysis project Ga0206907, IMG submission 152951) | Enriched cells from forest soil in Barre Woods Harvard Forest LTER site, Petersham, Massachusetts, United States -... | ecosystem: Environmental > Terrestrial > Soil > Temperate forest >...
TACTTGGATAAATCCATCAGCGTCTCGATAGACCCTGACATTTTCGGGTTTAAGATCTCGATGTCTAAATCTCTTTCGATGGAATCGCTCAACCGTTTTTAAAAGTTGGATAAACGCCTCAAACACGTCTCCTGACGATTGCGTTTTGTACCAATCGCTAAAAGACACACCTTCCATATAATTCATGACGATATATGCATTCTTCTCATCAGCACCATAATTTTTTTACAACAGCGTGCAAATACAGAGTCTGGAAGAAATGACAATTATTCTTGGGATGAAGTTCAATCTCAAATTCGAGCGGCAATTCGTCCAGAGTGGCAAGTTTTTTTCCTTGTGATCTGGAACGCAATTCATCCTGATCCGCGAAAGCGTCCTCGAACCGTAGGAGATTTGTTAAAAGCTTTTGTCACTGTTCAGAAACAACTCGATCCTGCACGATTAGCGCTGAAAATGAATGGCGAACCGGTTATCGTTCTGACTGTTCCTCCTATCGAACAACCCGTGGTTTCTTCGTCGCCCTCATTCACACGGCAGCTGAGAGAGTTAGGTTGGGTTTATCAGCTTTTACTTCCGATCATCAGAAGTATTGCAAGGCTCTCAGGTATTATTCTTGTAATGACTATTCCTTCCCGCATCCAAGAAAGATTGTCATTGCCCGCGTTGAATCCCCGCGTGCGGTTTCTAAAAGACTCATCCGACGCTTCTCAACGTCTTGCCTCTGCTTAAAAAGGGAGGTTCCTCTTTTTTATCGACGGTCATTTTGATATAGTGAGTGACCTGCCAAGGGAGTCAGGACGTAGATTAACGACTCCAACTCATGAAAACAAACGCTTCGCAATCGGCGAAAACGCCGCCACCCTATCACGAATTTTACATGCAAGGGGATCAACTCCGATCGCATTATCAATTCCTTTGGGATAACATTCAACGAGGGGGCTTAGGCGATTTGTCGGCTAAAGCGCAAGAAGCCCATCTCGCTTTGCAAGCCGAAGGCGTGACGTTTACGGTCTACAGTGATAAAGAATCCGGTATAGAACGGGTATGGCCCTTTGATGTTATCCCGCGCATTATTCCTGCCTCAGAATGGCGACAGATTGAAAGAGGACTTAGCCAACGCGTGAAGGCGCTCAATTTATTTCTGAAAGATATTTATCATGACCAGCGTATTTTAAAAGATGGGGTCGTTCCTGCTGAGCTGATTTTAGGAGGAAAAGATTTCCGTCGAGAAATCATGGGGATCAATCCTCCTCAGGATATCTATACGCATATTTCAGGGATTGATATTGTTCGCGATTACGATGGAAAATATGTAGTCCTCGAAGACAACTTGCGTACACCCTCAGGGGTATCCTACATGATCGAAAACCGATTGGTGGAACGCAGGATCCTACCTGAATTTTTTAGTCGCTATAAAGTGCAACGATTGGAACATTACCCCGCTCTCTTAATCCAAGCCTTGCGTCGTCTATCCCCGCGGGGGAAAAATAATGCTGTCGTCGTTATTCTCACGCCTGGAATTTATAATGCCGCTTATTTTGAACACACCTTTCTCGCCAAGGAAATGGGAATTCCTGTCGCCGAAGGACGTGACCTCGTAGTGCAGAACAATATCGTTTATCTCAAAACCACGCAGGGCTATCAACGCGTCGATGTTCTTTATCGACGGGTAGACGATGATTTCTTAGATCCGTTATGTTTTCGTTCCGATTCCATCGTTGGTGTCGCAGGTCTTATTAATGCTTGGCGAGCGGGGAATGTGGCAATCGTCAATGCCCCTGGCAACGGGATTGCCGATGACAAAGCGGTTTATATTTATGTCCCCGACATGATTCGGTATTACTTACATGAAGAACCACTTTTAGCCAGTGTTCCGACATACCAAATGACAAATGCCAATGATCGTGTACGTGTGCTTGATCAACTCGAATCGATGGTTGTGAAAGCCGTCAGCGAATCCGGTGGGTATGGCATGCTCATCGGTCCGGCTTCGACGGCTGAGGAACGAGAAATTTTTAAGAAAAAAGTACTCGAAAATCCTCGCAATTATATTGCGCAACCTATTATTCCTTTATCACAACATCTATGTTATCTCGATAATGAACTTCAATCACGCCATTTGGATTTGAGACCCTTCGTGATTTATGGCGAAACCCCTCAGACCGTTCCTGGCGGATTAACACGCGTTGCTTTCCGTAAAGGCTCTTTGGTCGTTAATTCGTCGCAGGGCGGTGGAAGCAAAGACACGTGGGTCTTAGAAGATAGCGGCGAGAGGATTTCATCATGATGCTGAGTCGGATGGCGGAAGCGCTTTATTGGATGGCACGTTATTTAGAGCGTGCAGACAATGCGGCTCGTCTTTTAGAAATTAATTTGTTGCATTTGGTAGAGACGGAAGAAACCAGTGGTATTGAAACGCAGTGGAAACCCTATTTGGATATTTCAGGTAGTGAAGCGCTCTTCCATCAACTGTATGGGAATGCAGCGATTGCTAAAGAATCAGTCGTATCGTTTCTCACGCAAGAAAAATCCAATCCCAATTCGATGCTCAATATTCTTCAGGGTGCACGAGAAAATGCGCGTGTCGTGCGTGATTGTATTACCAAAGAAATGTGGGAGAGTATGAATCATCTCTGGCTCTGGGCGAGTGATCGGTTGAAGACACCTTTATCTCCAGATCGCGCACCTTCATTTTGTCGTACGCTTCGTCATGAAACGGCAGGCTTTGATGGTTTGACGGCGAGCACGATGATGCAAGGCGAAGCTTACAGTTTTTATCGCATGGGACTCTTTATGGAACGCGGAGACATGACGACTCGAATTTTAGATGTGAAGTATTACATTCTTCTTCCCGATGTCAGCAAAGTAGGATCCGCATTAGATTATTATCAGTGGATGGCTTTGTTAAAATCGCTGTCTGGATTCGAAGCTTTTCGGCGTTTGCATCCCGCTGGTCTTCGTCCTGCCGACGTGGCAGAATTCGTCATTCTTTGTCCGGAATTTCCACGATCTTTACGGTTTTGTATTGAACGAATTGGGAATGCGTTATCGCATGTCAATAATATTCCCCCTGTAAGTGCGACGCAGCAAGCGTGCCAAAAACTCAAAGACGCATTAGACCGGCATACGGCAGAAAGTATTTTTCAACAGGGGCTGCATGAGTACTTAGCAGAGATGCTTAAGCTCTTGGCGCAATTAAATAAAGCGTTACAAGCACAATATTTTGAAGCACACTTAGGGGAACGCCTTGCGATTTTGGATTGAACACGAAACTCGATTAGAATTTACACAGCCGGTGTATGAACACCACTGTGAAGTCCGGCTTTCACCCCGAGTTGATCCATTTCATCGTATTTTTTCTGTTGATCTTCATATTGATCCACCGGCGTCTCTTTTCAACTATACAGATGCTTTTGGCAATACCGTTCAATCGTTCGATATCCTAAAACCTCACCAAGTATTGGTCACGCGCTTGCGAAGCGAAGTAGAAACCACACAAACCAATCCTTTCGATGTGGCCTTTATGACCCCCGAGCAAGAGATAGCTTGGTATGAACAACGTCTTAAAGAAAATCCATTGTTGTGGCAGTATGTTTTGCATCGAAGTGAGGCGGTTTCGGATTGGTCGAGCTTGGAAGTGGCTAATCTCAAACCACCGATAAGAGACCCTCAAAAATCCGTTTTTGATTCTGTAATGCAAGCGGTTCAATGGACAGGTTCTATTCTGCAGTATCAATACGGAATTTCACACACACATTCAAGCCTTCATGATATCTTGAGTCAACGGAAAGGAGTTTGTCAGGATTTCTCACATCTTCTCATCGCTTTAATTCGCTCCTGGAAGATTCCGGCACGTTATGTAATGGGCTATATGGAAGGCAGTGTATCGACGCATGCCTGGGTCGATGTGTTAATCCCAGGAGCAGGATGGCGTGGGTTCGACGCCACCAATCAACTTTGCGTGAATGATCTCTATATACCTGTGGCGATCGGCCGAGATTATCTGGATGCGGCTCCCCAGCGCGGTACTTTTAAAGGGAATGCTGTGCAACAAAGTCAAAAAATCCATGTGAATCTTCAGCAGCAACCGTTTAAACCACCCCTCGATCCTGCACAGCAACAACAAACCGTACAATAAAAGGCATTATCATTATCCCAACGATATGAGTATGAAAACCGAAGCCCTATTACGTTTAGAACTGCCATACCGCGATACATTGGATATTCAACGAACTATTTTTGAACAAGGCAGTGGTCCTACTGTTTCTGTTATTTCAGGAATCCATGGCGATGAAATTGAAGGTCTTTATGTTTGTCATCAGTTGAGTCGTTGGTTGGCCGCCAATATTCAACATCTAAATGGGCGTGTCGAACTTTTTCCTGCGGCGAATCCGTTGGGATTGGCTACGTTGCAACGATTTATTCCTGTCTTTGAAAGTGATCTTAACCGGAACTTTCCGGGACATGCCCATGGACTCGTTCCTCAACGCATGGCCGATGCTATTTTCTCGGCGACCCGTCACTCGAAGTTGGTAATTGATATTCATGCCAGCAATATTTTTTTGCGTGAAATTCCTCAAGTTCGTATTAGCCAAGCATTCGCCGATCGTTTGACGCCCATTGCAGAAAAAATGAATCTCGATATTATTTGGATCCATGGTTCCATGACGGTAATGGAGGCCACACTCGCACATAGTTTGAATGAGGTTGACACGCCTTGCTTGGTGGTTGAGATGGGTGTAGGTATGCGAGTGACACCGGTATTTACTGAACAGATTGTGACGGGGATTCTTCATGTTTGGAAATCATTGGGTATTTTAAATCCCAATACGCCGTTACCACAGCGGACGCATCAACCGGCTGTTGCCACCGATAGCAATGTGCATTATTTGAATGCGGAAACCTCCGGAATTTTTATTCCCTGTGTTGAACACTGGAAAAGTGTGAAGCAAGGTGAGACATTAGGGTCCATTGTTTCCGCTTTTCATGGAAAACCGCTTTCTCAAATTGTGTCGCCGGTTGACGGTATTCTTTTTACTCTTCGTGAGTATCCTCTCGTATATGAAGGATCTCTCATTGCTCGAATTATGGCAACGAAAGAATCTTCGCTATGAAACCGCCCATTCTCCTTAAAATGACCAGTCCCCTTGGCGAAGGGTTTGAAATTCCTTACCATGATTTTGGCCCTTCAACAGATACTCCAGCTATCGCTTTCGTCGGTGGGATTCATGGCAATGAATTGAATAGCGTTTTTATTCTTGCACGACTTGCAGCTTATCTTGCCCCAATTGCAGCAGGGAAAAAAGAAGGTCAGAAATTACTTGGTCGAGTTGTGCTTATTCCGGCCGTCAATGTCATTGGTATGCATACACGCGATCGCCAATGGCCTTTCGATCGAACGGATATCAATCGAATGTTTCCGGGATATCATTTGGGTGAAACCACGCAGCGCATAGCCGATGCCGTGTTTCAAAAAACAAAAACTGCAATGACCCGTATAGATATTCATGCATCGAATTTGGAAATTGAAGAACTTCCTCAGGTGCGTATCTATGATACCCATCCTGGCACGTTAGCGAGTGCTAAACAATTCGGATTGCCCGCAGTGATTCAATGCCCCGTTAATAAAACAGCGATCGCCACATTATTGAATGCGTGGATGACACTCGGGGGAGAAAATTTTGTGATTCAAGCCGGAATGGCTGGGGATCTTCAGGTCGCGGCTTGTGAACGGGTTTTGAAAGCATTTGTTCGATTTCTCATTCAAAAAAATATTTTATCCAGTACTTTAGAGAGTGTCGAAGCCGATGCAGGGGCTATAGAAGAGACGACCCACACCTTTGGTCTTCAGCATACCGTCTCAGTCGTCTCCGAAAAAGCCGGGCTTTTTGTAGCTCAAGCGATACTCGGACGTTGGATGGAACAAGGCGATCTCTTGGGTGTTGTTTATGATGGGTTTGATGGACGAATTCGCGCTCGTATCCGAGCTCCTATTTCCGGTCTTCTTACCGCTATGCGGCGCCAAGCACTTATTTATCAAGGTGACCTTCTTGCGCGACTCCAATCACGCACGCCAATTGCCAAAGGTGCTGATACGTATCTCCTCGGACAAGGACAGTAAAATCATTCATTTCATCGCTTGAAATTAGGCCTCATTTGCGGTACGTATTGAGATGGCCATTTATTCTAGAGCTTTTGTTATGGCTTGTCTTGCGGTCATCCTTAGCGGAGGATCTGTACAAGGCATCACAATCCAATCCATTTCCGCTGAAGAGGGACATACATTGGCTCTGGATTCTGAGGGTTCTGTATGGAACTGGGGATTTGGCACCGCTTATCCGATTCCTACGAAAGTAACTAACCTTCTAGCCATTAAAGCTGTTTTTGCAGGAAGATATTTGAATGCCGCAATTGATCGGTCGGGGGATCTTTGGGTTTGGAAAGTCGATACGGATGCCAGTTTTGATCAAATGGGTTTTCTTGCAAGAGGCTTAAAAGGAATTACCTCGCTTATGCAATCGATTACTCATGAGGCTGAAAAACTTCAGACTCATTTATCAACCACACCTCACAGGCTCGAGGGAATTGATCATGTGACCTCTGTTGCAATAGGACTTGATTTCTTATTGGTGCTGCGGGACGATGGATCCGTATGGTCGTGGGGAGAAAATGCATTTAAGCAATTAGGAGATGGCACAACACAAGATCATTGGACACCTCAACCCATCGCCGAACTTAAAAAAATAACCCAGGTCAGTGCCAATGTTCATTCTGCATTTGCGATTTGCAGCGATGGACGCGTCTGGGCGTGGGGCGATCAGCAATTACAGTACTTTCCTGAGCCTGGAACTTTCGATATTCCAACTCCTCTTATCACTCTATCCCATGTTGTTAAAATCGATGGCCATTGTGCACTGACCCAAGAAGGAGTCACAACGTGCTGGGATAGTAATCAATCACTACATACTCCTCGACATCCGCCCTCTGGAATGACGGACATTATGGATATTTCAGGAGCGATGGTTTTAAAGCAGGATGGCACAATCTGGACCGAAGGGAATAATATTTATGGACATTTAGGGCATGGGAATGAATTTAAACAAGGCGATCGTACTCATTCTCATGAACCTTTACAGTGTGTTCTTGCTCCGAATGGAATGGATTGTTTGACAAACATTGTGGCTATTGCGGATGGAAAATCCTATCAAGTTGCGTTGTCCAAAGATCATAAGGTTTGGGCTTGGGGAGATGATCGATATGGCAACTTGGGAGATGGACAAATTGGCAAAGGACATGAACGAACAATTCCGATTATGGTTGATTTTGGTTTTCATCCCGCCTATTACGCTCGCCTTGCTGAAAGAAAACTTTTCTCTTTATTATTTGTCGTAGGAATGGGTTGGCTAGGATATTGGGTTGTGAGTCGTATTTTTGGGAGGATCAAAGACCTTGATGGGAATTCGATTTAAAATCGGGTGGAGTTTTACCTGGAGACTTTCTTTGCGTCTTCTTGGAGCATTGTTTGTATTTAGACTTTTAGATCCATGGCTGTTTCTCTTTCCTTTTGCGCGGATCGCCTTGGCGATAGGATGCTTGTTAGGAGGTATCCCTATTATCGAATCCGTTGCGGTAAAGACCTATCGTCTTTATCAGATGATTCCAACGTGTTCAATGAAATTGCCATTATCGTTTTTGGTGATATGTTGTGAGTCTATTCTATGGGGAATTTGTTTCTTTATTGGGAAGGAGACTGGGCATGGACCAATCTATATTCTATCTAGAGTTGGTTCTTGCATAATAGAGGTCTACTTCTATGGCTGGTATTTGATGAAGAACGGAACATCTATCAAACCCATTACGGCAACTTCTAGTCATACTGTGTTAACGTATGAAGGCTCGCAAAGTCATTAAACAACTACTAAATTAAGGCAAAATTGAACTATTTTAACCCAAGGTCGTAATGAGAGTAGTTCTCTATATCATGAAAATAAGAAACACTCTTAGAGGTATGTTCCACAAAAGATGGCGCTTTGTGGGATTGTTGTTAATAGGACCTGCTCTGGTTTCAGCAGAGTCCTGTAATTCGTACAGTGGAAATGATTACGTCGCTTGTCATCTTAAACACGACGTTCAGAGTTGGTTGACAAACTATACCCATGCTAATAACTATGGGAATAAAGCTATTCGAGAACTTCCGGAAAATGCGCTCGCTATTTTAGCGTTGTCCCAGTACAACAGCGGCCAATTCCAAGTAACGGGAGGGGATCCCGATCAATTACTTCAAGATCTTTTCAATAAACAATTTTTAAGTGGTGCCGCGCCCGGAAATCTTCCTTGGGTCTATCGAGATACAACGCCCACCGATTTAAATGCTATTGATTTTGCGATGCAACCCCTCGGACCTATTCTGACGCATTACAGTGCTCAGCTTTCACCGACTACGCTTGCAGCAGCGTCCGTCTTCATTAAAAATGCCTACCCTGCCATCATTTCTCAAAATATTCCAGTGAGCTATACCAATATTTATGTTATGGAATTTGTCGCGTTAATTTTGAGTGGAGAGTGGAACAACGATCTTGTCATGGCGAATGAGGGATACCATCGGATGTACCTTTGGTGGATGGAACTTAAAAACAACGGCATTCATGAATATGATAGCCCGTTCTATACAGCAGCAGACCTCCAATCTCTGCTCATGGGATATGACAATGCCAGTTGGAGTCCTGGAAAAGCTTGGTTTAAGACCGCGCTCGATTACATCTGGACCGATCTTGCGGCGAATTATTTTTCCCCGCGAGGAAGTCTTTCAGGTCCTCACAGTCGCGATTATGATTTTCCTTATGGCTTGGGTGCCCTACCTCCCTACTACTACGCAGAAATGCCGAATTTGGGGCTTCCCTGGACATTGGCTCCAGCTGCACAAGACGATTCTTTTTTGGTTGAAAACCTCACGTATACGAATGGCTATCATCCCACTCATAGCCTCGTTGCACCCTTGACCCCACCCTCCTCTACAGGAAATCTGATTCAAGAAAAATGGGGACCAGATCTTGCATCCAATGGACATCCTTCAGGAATGAATCGAACAAATTTTATAACTCCCGATTTTTCCATCGGTGGTGTGAGCTTAAACTATGATAATCAAGATAGGAACTGGTCTATTGAATTGACACAGACAAGTACCACTGCACTGCCTTCGATTGCGGTTATTTCAGACCCTGATCCAACACTCAATAATCAGTTTTACCCTCTGTGTTATAACAACACTGTTTTGCAAGCTACTCATGATAAGCAGTTTCATCTCACGATGCGGCCTATGAGTGTGCAGCGCAAAGGTGCATTATTGGCGATGGGTGCTGTAATTCCAAACGACATGGCTGGATTGGCAGTCTCGAACGGCTCCAATGGAACGAAAACAGATCTTCTTTCAACCAATCTTTTAACGAATATCATGCTGCCCAGTGCAGCGGATAAGATTGTGGCGGACCAAACAACGCAACCGTTGAGCACGTCAGGATTAACATTCAGTACCGCCACAGTGATCGGTATTCGTCAGGGGAATTCCTGCGCAGCGATTCGTATCTTTCATGCCGATGGATGCGATGGTCAGCTTTCTCAATTCAGTTATATTTCTGATCAAAACGATAATCCGCCCGTCGATACATATGGATTAGTACGCTACAGTGTGACCCATTGCAGCGGAGATGCCAATATTCCAACGCTGACAGACCCTGTGCGAATTGGCATATTAATGTTAGCTGCTTCTTGCGCGAATGACACTCAATTCCAGAATTTGTTAGACAATGCCAGAAATACTGTTTTTAACGAATCGACCCACAATGCCAATGATTCAAATGAAGATTGGCAAGTAACGACACAAAATCTTCTTCGTCCTGAAGACAATAGCACTCCTTTAACGCTCTCTGGAAAACGTTTTTATGGAAGAAACACAGGGTACATTATTGACCAAAGTGTAGACGGTGATTCAGCGGTTATTCCGAATCCGTACCCGTTACTTGCTGTAAATGGGATTGATGTAGGAAATCAATTGTTGAACTCATTAACGCTGAATCAAGCAGATTTAAGTTTACAGGCTGTTACGACGTCATTGTCTGGGGCAGTAGGCGTGCCATTGACTTCTATATTGACATTGCAAAATACAGGATCTCAAACCGCTCAGCAAACCAGTTTTATCGATACATTTCCTACATCAGTGACAGTGACCACAGCGACGATCAGTCAGGGGAGCTGTCAAATCACCAATAACACAGTGACTTGTTCTGTAGGAGATATTGCTCCTGGAGTTACTTATACGGTTACCGTTACATTAGTTCCTTCAACCCTTGGATCATGGACAAGTACCGCGATTGTCACAAGTCCTACGTTTGATCCGGATACCGCGGATAATACGGTCGTGACCTCTGTAAATGTGGATAGCCTAGGTCCTAATGGAATATTACCTCAACCTATTCTTAATAGTTATCCTAATGAGATTCCATTGGATTTTTCTTTTTCGATTGAGCAATTTCCTTATTCGACACTAAATGTTTCTCCAACATTCACACTGACAGTAACAGCAGCAAATACAGGTAATTCATTGGGGACAGGAACATTAGAGAATATTGGCCTAACGGCTCATTTCCAATCTTTTGGTTTTACTTTGCAATCTCTTGGATTATCTCCCGCGCCAGGTCCTTATCAATTTAGTCTCGTCGCTTCAGCTGGTGGTTTACAATCTGCGTCGACCCAAGGCACTTTTATTTTAGACACAAATAATTTTAGCGCGTTAAGAGTTTACCCTAATCCGTGGCGTAGTGATCAAGATAGAGGTATCAAACTCATTTTTGATGGATTACCTGCGAATGCAACGGTTAAATTATTTGATCTTTCGGGGAATTGGATTAAAACACTTCAAGCTACTGATTGGAGTGTCTCCTGGGACTTGACCAATAATTCCGGACAAAAAGTCGCTTCAGGTATTTATCTTTACACGATTACGGCGAGCGGTGAACAAAAGACAGAAGGAAAAATTGTTGTGATCCGGTAGTGATTCATATTCCTAATCTTCTTCAATTAGAGTGTGTATTCCAGAATCTTGAATAGGGATTGAGCAGTTTTGGAAATGGTTATTATGCACGAGCGTATCTTGATTCCCAGGATAAATATCTAGACAGACGGAACTATTGCTGATTTTATTTCCTTCAATAATCGTATCGCGTGCAATATAAGACATGGGCATAGGAGGCAGTTGAGTGGGATGTGGTTTATTTTTATTCTGATAAACCAGGCTTAGCGTTACGTCTTTATCTCCGAGGTTATCCCGTTCAATATTCCCTAGGGTTGTGATTCCGCGTACATCCAGTGGATCGTTCCGACCCTGAACACTTAATACAGGACCGATTATCGCCGCATTAGGATAGGGGATATGGGGAGCATTAATATTTTGCGGATCGAGAACCCCAGTCAAATGATTGTGAGTCCATTCATTAAAGTAGCAGATGCTAAGACGATGCATCGGTCTCCCAAATCGCTGTTTAATGGATTTATCTTTTTCTCTGGGTTGAAAATCCCAACTTGTCCCGTACGTCCCTCCCGTATTTGTTCCTTCATTATGATCGATGATGATTCCATAACCTTGAGAGTAAAGTTGAATCATAGCAGCAACATTTTCGAAGTGATTGTTCACCATGGCGATTTCTGTTTTGTTATTAAGAACGGCTAATACGCTATTTGCGTCTGGTGGAATAATCCAGTCTTCTTCAAGAGTCAATGTTTGAGCGGTATTACTGACAATTCGATTGCGTTGTCCAAGTCCCTTTCCTTGAACAATCACTACTACTTTACCCTTCAAATCCAAGGCTTGACCAAAGGTCGATTTATTATGCGGGTCTTGGTCGGTAAGAGTAGCACTGGGGACTGTTAGAAGATGATCTCCGAGAGATTCAAAATGCCCTATCCAGAAAGCGAAATATGCGGTATCGAATGAAAACGCTTCCCCATAAGTGCCTCGTAGATCATGAATATGATTTCCTGCAAAATAAAACCGATAAGCGTCGCCTTGAATACCAGTTCCATTTCCGTGAGTATTGGGTAAAGGATGGAGTTCATTATTTTCGAAAACGCTTTCATCCTCATCCCACATTCCCACCCAACCTCCTTCTCCCGGTTCAAAATGGTTATGAATAATTTGATCATGATGAAGTGCAAACAGGGCTAAGGGCATTCCACTGGTATTGATGATATGGCAGTCTTTGAGAATGATGTCCGGGCCAAAGGCCGTGACGGTTCGCGTTTTTCTATAGTTCGAAGGCATAGGTTGCGGTACCGGAACCTCATGCTGTATCGTGAGTCTCACCAGTTGCATATCATTACAGGAAAAAGCAGGAGCGTTAACCCCATAACGATTATAAAGTTTAGGTTCATCCGGACAAATAATAATTTGCTCAGCGGTTGAAGAAATAAGTCTCAAATCAGTCACTGCAAAATGGGCATTTCCTTTGATCATCGTTTTGAGAGGGCTACTCGTGATGATTTTTGTTTTGTCTTGTCCTTCTCCTTTTAAAGTCGTAAAGGATGGAATCATTAAGGGTTGATTAATCACATAGGTTGCTGCGGAGAGATGAACAACGCCTCCGTTGTGTTGTTCTGCTTGAAGCAATGCCTTTTGAATCGCTTGTGTGTCATCCGTGTGCCCATCTCCGTTTGCACCGAAGGTTTTTACGTCGTAGATGGTCTCTGGCCAAGACACGGCTGCGATAACATGAACCGAAGGAGCTTTTGCGAATCCTGTTGGACCGCCGTATCCATTATGCAACCAGAGTTCATAAGTGCCAGGAGTAAGATCTGATGGAATTTTGAATGATGCATGAAAAAATTCTCGTTTAATGGGTTCCAACCGACGAGAAATGCCATTGTTCGTTAGCCATGCATTTGTATGTTCCCCAAAATTTTTTCCGAAGACGCGAAGGGTTTGACCGATATAGGCAACATCGCTCGGAGCGCCTAACCACCATTGCGGCTCTGTGCGATTAATCCAAACAACATCGGATGGGCTCGAGGAATTCTGTAGGCGAATCGCATAAAGTCCGGGTTGCCAATCCATTGGTAAAAGAACTTTTGCGCATTCATTCGATGACTGTAGAATGCGCAATGATTTTCCTTCGGTGGAGGGAAGAGCGCTTTGTTTCTCAGAAGGGTCTTGCACTTCAGCATCGGCGATTCTCCATCCTTTTGCCGATACCTCTGCCAATCCATCCCCATACAACAAAACAGTTTCTCCGGGTTGAACCGAAGCAGAAACATGAAATATTTTAGGTACAGTTGCTCTTGCGAAACTACTAACACACAAGCTGATCATCCCTATCCCAAAGAACTGAAATAGTTTCTTCAAGGAGCTCATATAAAAAATGATAACTATTTTGATCTTCGTTCCGGAGAATATTATTGCCATCTATTGTTTAAAGCTGACCATTGAAAATCAATAAAATGCAGAACAAATTGCGAGCAACAAGAAATGGCTTTTATAATGATATATGGATTTTTCGAGAGATAAAAAAAGCTTATCACCTTGGTGGGTGCAGACCACCTGGTTTAGTCTAGAAGCGCCGTTGGTGGCTGTGGCCTGGTTGCACTTGATCGCTCATTCTCTCGGTTTCAACCCTGTGGGTCGTATAGAGGCTTTACTCGGTCTTTCCGTGTGGATGATTTATTGTGCTGATCGTCTGTTGGATGCCTATTCTCTTCCTCATTCGATAAGTCCTCTATATCGTTTCTATCGATCCTGTTCCAAACCATTTGTGATTGGTCTTGCTCTGCTTTCAATTCTCGGTGTGTTTTTGCTGAGTCGAAATATTTCTTCTGACATTATGTATTTAGAGCTTCCCCTTGTGGTGTGTATGTGTTTTTATTTTTTAAAAGTATATCGCGCAAATCGAAACCCTAATATCCTCTGGCCAAAAGAAATGATTATGGGCATGCTTTTTTCAGCAGGAGTCTGTATTCCCGTTTATGCTCAAGTAGGAGCTCACCCACGCTTGATCGTAGATTATCTTTTTTTGTCCCTTCTCGTTACTTTAAATTCGTCAGGAATTAAAGTTTTAGCCATGCACTCGGGAGTCGCTCGCCATTCCATAACGCGGTGGTTGGGAACACATTTAACGATCATTGCTTTGCTGATTTTTTTTACAGCTGTGATCTACCAACTTTTGCACGAATGGCGTCCCGTCTTGTCAGCTGTTATGGTTAGTTCTATTCTTTTGGCAGCGCTTCCCAATTTTGCCAAACGGTGGAGAACGGAACTATGGAGTCTTGCGGCGGATGCTGCGATGTGTAGTCCTCTTTTAATTCCTGCCTTCTGGAGATGAATTGCGATTCCATCGCAAAGGTTTATCAGTGGCTTGAGTATTTTAGTTTTGGTCCAGCCTTATGGCGATGCCGAATGACTTGGATCTCGCAAATGTCTTCAGCCAAACATGTTTTGATGATTGGAGAAGGGGATGGCCGTTTTTTGCAAGCGTTTCTTAAATACAATTCTTCCGCCTCTATCGATTGGATAGATAACAGTTCGGAGATGATGAAATTAGCAAAACGTCGTCTCGATCCTCAGCAGTCAGGTCGAGTTCTCTTTCATCATACGGACATCCGTTCATGGACAGCTTCCCCCCAAGCATACGATTTGGTTGTGACCCATTTCTTCTTCGATTGTTTTTCAAATCAGGATGTTCATCGTTTAATATCCAACATAAAATCTAGTCTCACCCACGATGCCCTCTGGGTTATCTCCGAATTTCAATATCCTAAACGTCGAGGGTGGCATTGGATAGGATCGACTCTTATTGCGGGGATGTATATGTGTTTTCAGTGGATGACTCAGATTGAAGTCAGTCGGTTGCCCCATCTATCGCAAGCCATGTGTCTCCAGGGTTTTTACTGCGCAAAACGCAGAGAATTTCTGAGAGGATTATTAACAGCTGAGGTATGGGCTAGTGGAGCATGTGAATGATATGCTTTTGGTCTATGAATCGTTTTACTCTAAAACTTGTGGCTGCTATTTTTTTCTTTGTAATCCCTCTCGTTTATGCGACTCTGTCTTTTGCAGCTGGTGACTCTTTGGGAGAACGCGTTCATCAACAATTTGAGAGCGGTCATGTCCCCGAAGGAGTTGCTCTGCTTCGGCAAGAGGCAGCTCATGGCAATCCTGAAGCTCAGTATGGATTAGGGATTTTATATGAGAAAGGAAATTCTGAAGCAAAAATTCCTCAAGACAAAACGCAGGCTTTCCATTGGTATAGCATGGCTGCTGAAAAAAACCATGCACCTTCTCAAAATAATCTCGGATATCTTTATTACACCGGACAAGGCACTTCTCAAAGTTATTCCAACGCGCTTCAGTGGTACGAGAAAGCAGCGCAACAAGGGGATGCGATGGGACAATATAACTTGGGGACTCTTTATTATCGAGGACTTGGTGTTCCGAATGATTTTCAAAAGGCTTTTGCGTTATATGAGCAAGCGGCTCAGAAGGGAAATACAACTGCAGAGAATAATGTGGGTTTTATGTATGAACATGGTTTAGGAGTGGCCCGAGATTTTCGTAAAGCAATTCAGTGGTATAAGCAAGCCGCCAAAGGCGGGCATCCGTATGCACAGAGAAATTTAGCAGAGATGTATGAGCATGGGCTAGGCACACATCGAGACTATTCGGAATCGTTAAGCTGGTATAAGAAAGCAGCGGCTAAAGGACATGCACATGCGCAAATGAAATTGGGAATGCTCTATCAACAAGGATTGGGAACTTCTCGAGATTTAGTGGAAGCCTATGCATGGTACTGGACGGCCTCAGAAGCAGGAAATGAAAAAGCCAAGAAAGCCCTTACTCTTTTAGAGCAACAACTAACGCCTGCACAAGTTGCGGAAGCGCATCAACGGGCTTCGCATTTTGTGATTCAAAAAGCACCATGAAAAAAAATCCGCTTATAGCACTCGGACTTCTTGGACTTTTTGGTTGTGCAACCCCAGCAGTGGTCTTTGTGAGTCCTCATTATAAATCTCAACACATTATGCGTGTGGCTGTCATGGGATTTTCTGATTTTCCGGGTCAACAAGGATCAGGCACAATGATTGCTGATATTTTTGAAAAATATCTTTTTAAATTGAATTATCAAGTGGTCGATGCCAATCAGGTGCAGCAAGTCCTTCAGCAACAACCTTCTGCTGTTCCATCAGGAACAACACCAGAAGAACTTGCAACTCTTAATAAGAATCTGAATGTAGATGCTATCGTGACGGGAAGTATCTCTGAACTTCAAGAAACCAGTGAGCAGACAGTGATGGTTGATATTCCTCAAGAAGAAACATCCCCTGTTTATCAGGATGTGGTGGTACAAGGAAGGCATGGCGGTTTACGAACGGTAACGGAGCAAACAGGCACTCAAACCACTTATACTGATCAATCGGTTCCTGAAACAGAAACGCTCCCTGCGCGAGTGGGATTCAGTGTGCGATTGGTGAGCGTAAAAACCGGAGAACTTATGTGGAGTGGTTCAGGTTCTGCTGATGGAATGAATATGGCTTCTGCTGCAGAAGCGGCTGCTACAAAAATTATCCAAGCCATTCAAAAAGATCTCGTCGGTCCCGAACGTTAAACGTCTTCGTTTTACTACTTTACTGGGTTTGTTGGTGTTGCTGTACAACCTAATGCCCCAGCGGAACAACTCGTATTCGTTCCTGTATTTGCCATCGGTGCAAGTGCTCCGATTGGGTTTGTTGTTCCTGTGGTTGGGATTCCTACGCTTGGATTTGCAGTTCCTGGAGGATTAATTCCACTATTCAAAGTCCCATTTGTTCCGTATACAGCATTAAGAGAACCTGGCGTATTATTAATTCCATTATTAACGTTTGCAGGGACGCCCGTCGTTCCGACACTGCCAGTCGTGGAAGGGGCTGTTGTTGCGCCTGTTCCTAAGCCAGCTCCAGACATACTTGCTCCAGTGGCTGTTCCTCCAGCGGCTGTACCAGCAGCAGCTACGGCAGCATTACTTTGTCTAGTGGCAACTGTTAAAAATGTAATCATGCAGATTAAAAAACTCCTTTTGCGAATCATAATAGTTCCTCCTAGATGGTTCGTCATACAAGATTAGATCGCCTACTAGATCAAGGGTTACATCCGGCGTGTTTGCTATCCTATCGATGTCGTATTGTTACTATTTGTATTGAACGATTTGATGCATTCTGAAAAGGAATTTTATGTCTAAACATTTATTCTCTTCTATTAAGCTCGGATCCTATGCCCTCCCCAATCGTATTGTCATGGCGCCGATGACGCGATGTCGTGCAGGAGCTGGCAATGTTCCTACCGAGTTGGCTGCCACGTATTATTCTCAGCGATCCTCGGCAGGGCTTATCATTACTGAAGCGACTCAAGTGTCACCACGTGGGGTGGGTTATCCAAACACGCCAGGGATTCATTCTGCTGAACAAATCGCTGGCTGGGCACAGGTGGTCGATGCGGTTCATCATCATGCCGGTCGAATTTTTTTACAGCTCTGGCATGTGGGTCGTGCCTCGCATCCTCTTTATCAACCCAACAATGAACTTCCTGTGGCTCCTTCTGCCATTGCTCCCCAAGGAAAAGTGAATACACCGCAAGGATTAAAGCCCTATGAAACGCCGCACGCACTTGATCTCTCCGAAATTCCCGGGATCGTTGAGGAATATCGCAAAGGAGCACAGAATGCACTGGAGGCCGTATTCGATGGAGTTGAAGTACATGGAGCTAATGGATATCTCATCGATCAATTTTTGCGCGATGGAAGTAATCAGCGAGCCGATACTTATGGCGGTTCTATCGAGAACCGAACTCGATTTTTATTGGAAGTGACCCAAGCGGCCATCGACGTTTGGGGCGCGGATCGCGTCGGTGTTCGTTTGTCGCCCGGGGGAGCATTTAACGACATGAAAGATTCCGATTCCGAAAAAACATTTAGCTACGCCGTCACTGCACTGGATGCTTTAGAAATTGCTTATGTTCATTTTAAGGAGTCCACACACGATGATGAGCGACATGGGGGAAAACTAATTCCCAGTTCGATATTCCGACCTCTTTTTCAAGGCGCCCTTATTGTAAATGGGGGGTATAACCGAGAACGGGCTGAGGCAGTCATCCGCGAGGGAACAGCAGACATGGTGGCGTTTGGAAGTTCCTTTCTTGCTAACCCCGATCTTCCTAAACGGCTTCAAGGCGGACTTGAATTAAACGAAGCGGATCCCAAGACTTTTTATGGTGGTGGTGAAAAAGGTTATACCGATTATCCGACGGTGACTATTTCTTAGGGCAAGGTATAAATTCATAGATCATTGTCATAAATAAATTGTTGAATGTACTCGAAAGTAACAAAATGATCGGGAGTGTGTCTAACAAACGCTCTATGACTTCATTCAAAGGAGAAATCAATGGCGATTCATGTTTATCTACAACCCGTAGTTGCCCTTATTGCTGGAATTCTTATTCTCATCAGACCTCTTCTATTACCTTATATCGTGGCGATCTACTTAATTATCATCGGTGTATTAGGATTAATGCCTCGATAATGAAATATTGATCCACGCGGCAAAAAATTGCCAAACCGCCTGTAACGAGAAATACTCCTACAATCGTCATCTTATAGTTGGATCGTCGTTAAGCCTCTAAAAATTCTACATCGACGATAGGGACCTCTCTTGTTCAGACGGGATTGCAAAAGGTAGGCTGACGCTTCATGAATTATCTGCAACGGATTTTGACCGCTCGTGTGTATGACATTGCGATTGAATCGCCGCTGGATCGTGCTGTTCTTCTTTCTCGTCGGTTACACAATCAGGTTTGGCTCAAACGCGAAGATCTACAGCCTGTCTTCTCCTTTAAGCTGCGTGGTGCTTACAACAAGATGGTTCGTCTCTCAACCAATGAACTCAAGAATGGTGTTATTGCAGCCTCCGCCGGTAATCATGCTCAAGGCGTTGCTCTTAGCGCTCAGAAGTTAGGTTGTCAGGCGACGCTTGTCATGCCGGTGACTACTCCACGGATTAAAACAGAAGCTGTTCGTCAACGCGGCGCGACGGTTCTCTTATATGGAGATACTTATGATGAAGCTTATACTGAAGCGCAACGTTTAAGCCGTACGCACCGACTCACTTTCATTCATCCCTATGATGATCCCGATGTGATTGCTGGGCAAGGAACGATTGGAATGGAAATCTTGCGTCAGCTTCAACCCTTCCCTGATATTATTTTCGTGGCTGTCGGTGGGGGTGGATTGATTAGTGGCATTGCAGCCTACGTCAAACAACTCCATCCCAAAACAAAAATAATCGGAGTTGAACCTGAGGATTCCGACGCGATGCGTCGCTCCTTGGCTGCTGGCCATCGTATACGTCTTGCCCATGTAGGTCTCTTCGCCGACGGTGTTGCGGTCAAAGAAGTTGGAAAAGAAACATTTCGTCTTTGCCAAACCTTGGTTGATGAGATGATCACGGTCGACACCGATGCGATTTGTGCTGCCATTAAAGATGTATTTGAAGAGAATCGCTCGATTTTAGAACCAGCGGGCGCGCTTGCCATTGCGGGGATGAAAGCTTATGTAGAACGCACCGCGATTCGTGATCAATCGCTAGTGGCTGTTGCCTGCGGGGCAAATATGAATTTTGATCGTTTGCGTTTTGTAGCGGAACGCGCTGAAGTGGGTGAACAACGCGAAGCTATTTTTGCTGTCACGATTCCGGAACGTCCGGGAAGTTTCAAAGCCTTTTGTCAAAAGCTAGGCACGCGTAATATCACTGAATTTAATTACCGTTATGCGGATACAAAAGCCGCTCACGTTTTCGTTGGTGTCCAAGTAGAAAATCGTGAGGCTGCAAATCGATTAGTCCATACGTGGGTTCGTGCGGGGTTGAAAACAGTTGATTTAACTCATGACGAAATGGCGAAACTTCATCTCCGACATTTAGTTGGTGGGCACGCAATCGATGTACGCAACGAATTGTTGTATCGTTTTGAGTTTCCCGAACGTCCTGGTGCTTTGATGAAGTTCCTCGAACAAATGGGTGGAAATTGGAATATTACTCTTTTCCATTATCGCAATGCAGGTGCCGATTATGGCCGTGTTCTCGTCGGATTACAAGTCCCTCCGAAAGAGATTCCCACCTTTAACCGTTTTCTAAAACGCTTGGGATATCCTTGGGTCGATGAAACACAGAATCCCGCTTCCAAGTTATTTCTTTCCTGAATATGGATCATGGAAGGCGCGCGTAATGGTATTTCTATTCAGTTGCTTTGTCGTGAGCCACTTTTGCTGAATCTTCTTTTAGTTTTTTGCGCTGCCTGAGTCGTTTTCTTTTCCTCTGATTGATATTCTTTTTTCGCATCCAGAAACCGACTTCTGGCTTGCTTCGTAATGTCACTATCAGCACCATTTTTGGCCAGCGATTCTTCGTAATCTTTTTTCGCTTGTTTCAGACGAGCAAGAGTTTCTTTCTTTTCCTGACTATGCTCCTGAAGGTCTTTGTTTGCATTATCGGCTTTTTGTTCATGTAAGGCTGTTACAGGATGCTCCAGTTTATCAGTACTATCCGCATAAGAGATTGTGGGTAATGACAGACTCGTTAGCACGATCATTGCAGGTATGATGAAATGTTTATTCACAATATCCTCCCTTATTCTTATCTATTAAGATTCTAAGACATTCACGGATTTTAGTAGTTACACACATTGAACACTCTTGAGATCCCATTTCTGTGCGAAATCATTGTATTTAGCTTGTGTTGGTTAAATAGACGGAAACAGAACTTAACAGACTCATTTGTCTGTTGATTTAAAAAGGTTTTAGCGACAAGCTATCCAATATCGAGTAGATCATTGTCAAAGGAGATTTTCATGAAACCCCTTTTTGCAGCCCTTATTGTTTCAAGTATGGCATTGACTGTTTACGCGGTAGACAAGACATCTGATTCTGCGTCCTCTTCTTCTGCAGATAATCCTACTCTATCGGAAACAAAAAAATTAGAAGTCGTCGCGCCAGCAGCAGCAACGACGTCTTCTCCTCAGGACACAGGATTCGTTGCCCATCTTCAAGATCTGGTGACTTTTCATGAAAAGGAAATCGTTTCTTTAAAACAAATGATGGATCGTTGGAATTCCAAGGTGGGCTCAACGGTTAAGCGACGCGATGATCTTCAACAAGAGGTTCAAGACAAATCTAAAAATGTAGAAGCTCTTCAGGCGCAAAATACCAAAATCAGTAAAAAAGAAGCAGATCGTATTAAGAAAGATATTGCACGGGTGAATAAAGATATAGTTTCAATTAACAAAGAACTTAAAAGTCTGAGCAAAGAATTATCGGGAGAAGTTCGTGATGTATCGCGCGAATCGCAACAAGCATTAAGAGATTCCTATCAACAGGTTTCTACAGATATTCAAAAGTCACAGAATTAGCAGAAATATTTTTTATCTTCTTGCTGTCTTAATAAATTAGGATATAGCATGCTTCACTCACGAATAAAGTTTTTTCTTACTTCTGTTCTTGTTTTCTGTATGACCTGTGGGACACCAGCGACTCTTGTTTTCAGCGATTCCACTCCTTCAGATCCGCCAGATACTGCTCCTGCCGCTCCTCCTAAAAGTATGGCAGAATTAAAAACGATGGTGGCTCCCATCGCGTTATATCCTGATGCTTTGCTCAGCCAAATTCTTGTTGCTTGTACCTATCCTCTGGAAATTGTGCAAGCCAATCAATGGCTCCAAGCCAATGCGTCGCTCCAAGGCCAAGCCTTGAGTGATGCCGTCAAAACACAAAGTTGGGATGCGAGTGTTCAGGCGTTAGTGGCTTTCCCTGATGTTTTGAAACGGTTGAATCAAGATATTACCTGGACTACGAATTTAGGAAATACATTTTTAGCTCAACAGTCGGATGTGATGGATGCGGTTCAACAAATGCGTGGGGAAGCCGAACAGACGGGAAAATTGGCTTCCACCTCGCAGCAAAAAGTAATTAATACCACAACTGAGGGGCAAAAGGTTATCGAAATTGAGCCAACAAGTCCGGAAGTGGTGTACGTTCCCGTCTATGATCCCGTTTTAATTTGGGGCCCTCCGATGGATTATTATTATCCGGGCTGGTATTATCCTCATCCTTGGGTAGGATCTTTTTATGCCTGGGACAGTGGTATTTCATTGAGTGTGTACTATGGTCCAAGATGGGGTGGCTGGCATAACTGGGGTTGGCATCCATATTGGCACCAACACACAGTTGTCGTAAACAATTATTTTGTGAATCACTATACAACGAATGTGACGCACGTCGGTGTGAGCAATGTTACCAATGTGCATAGTACGTCGGTGTGGCGGCATGAGCCTGCTCATCGGATGGGGGTTGCCTATCCCTCACCCAGACTGAACCAACAGTTTAGAACTCCGGTCACGCATATTGGAAATAATCCTGGGATGCGAAATTTTTCAACAGCTCGGCCTTCTTTAGCAGCGCCCGCTGTGCAGGCACAACTCCATCAATCCGCGGTCCGATATCAATCACGACCTGCGACTTTCGAGCGTATGGCTAGTCATCCGATTTCGACCAATGGGTATAACAATAATCGAACGGCTTTTGGCGGTATGGGATCAGGAATGCAGACTCGTGCTATCAGCAATCGTGGATATACCAGTTTGTCTCATGCCCAAGGAATAGGGAATGCGCACCGAAGTCCGTCTACAGGGCAGGTTCGAGGTTCCTTTGGAACTGGTGGGCGAGGAGTTGCTCCCTCAGCAACCAATGGTGGGACGAGTGGTGGACATAGAGGCAATTGATATGAAAAAAATAGCCGCTGTCTTTCTCTGTGTAGGATTTACTGCTGTTAGCGCACTGGCGAACCAAAAAACATTTGCCACACCTCAGGAAGCCGTCAATGCTTTACGGAAGGCCTCTCAATCAAATAGTACCTCTGCCTTGCTCAATATTTTAGGACCCGATTCCCGTGACATTGTGGTTTCTGGCGATCCCAGTGATGATAAAGATGCACGAAAGAACTTTGTTCAACTCCTCGCTCAAAAACAACAACTTCTTAGCGATCCTGCGAGCCCAGACAAGCAAATTTTGTCAATTGGTGAGGACGACTGGCCTTTCCCTATCCCACTTGTTAAAACCGACGGTCGATGGCATTTTGATACGGCCCAAGGAAAGAATGAAATCTTAGCGCGCCGCATTGGCTCCAATGAGCTGAATGCGATTGAAATTTGTCGTGGATATGTCGAAGCGCAATTAGAGTATGCCCAGACGCATCGACACAAAGAAGTTCCTGTTTATGCACAAAAAATTATTAGTTCTTCGGGTACTGAGGATGGTTTGTATTGGGATGCTGGTCCAGGGCGTTCTGAATGCATGATTCCAAAAGGGTTTGCGCGAGCCGTGTTGGGAATGTCTGAATCAGATGGTGAGCCCTATCATGGGTATTATTTCAGAATCTTAACTGCACAAGGCCCATCCGCGCAGGGCGGTGCTATGAACTATATTATTGACGGTAAAATGATAGGTGGCTTTGCCTTAATCGCCTGGCCTGCGGAATACGGTGTTTCGGGTATTGATACTTTTATCGTGGATCACACGGGTGTTGTATACGAAAAACATCTCGGTCCTGATACTCCCCAGGTAGCTAAAACAATCTCTGTATTTGATCCTGATTCTTCCTGGCAGTCCTTAAAACCTGAATAAAAGGGTATCTATAACTCGTAGTGAGTCCAATCGACGTCATCAATGATGATGTCCGAAAACCGCTAGTATACGATCGTCCAAAGTCTTATAGTACATCCATGAATTCGTTAACCGAAAAAGACTTCAAAACCATTATTGCGCGTCGTGATCCTCGATATGATGGACGTTTTTATTTTGGCGTTAAGACGACGGGCATTTATTGCCGTCCCATTTGCCCAGCCAAGCCCAAACCTGAAAATGTGGTGATTTTTAAAAGTACATGCGAAGCAGAAACAGCGGGGTATCGACCCTGTTTACGGTGTCATCCCGATTTAGCCCCAGGCCATCGTTTATGGGAGGGCACAATGGGCATGGTTTCACGCGCTCTACGGCTCATCCTTTTTTCTTTTCACA
>Ga0206907_1028_pt1 | contig 23097 bp, 19 predicted proteins | sample Alteio_BWOrgHeat_80_FD_152951 | JGI IMG/M metagenome (GOLD analysis project Ga0206907, IMG submission 152951) | Enriched cells from forest soil in Barre Woods Harvard Forest LTER site, Petersham, Massachusetts, United States -... | ecosystem: Environmental > Terrestrial > Soil > Temperate forest >...
ACCGCACCGGTTAGCGGGGGCACGCTGACGCTGTCCGGCCTGGTGCCCGGCTCGACCTCGCCGGTCAGCGGCTCAAGCCCGCTCGGAGCAGCGACCGGCACCGCATTTTTGTCCTCGGACAGCAGCTTTTTCTACGCCAATCTGACAACAACCGGGGGGCAGGTTGCCCTCCTCGAGGGCGGCATCCCGATCACCTCGCCCTCAACATTGAACGGCGCCGCCAACCAAGTGCTGGCTTTCAATGTCCAGCCGGACCCGGCGCTTGGCTCGGCCATCCCGTTTATTCGCAACGCCGCCGGCGGCAACCTCTCGGGCGCTACGGTTTCCCCGCTCTATCTGGTGACACCAAGCGGCACGTTGGCCCCAGACCCCAGCGGGAATGTGCCCCGGACGCTTCAAGCGAGTCTGGCGATCAACGGCACCGGGGCCACTCAGCAGTCAGTGGTTGTTCTCAATCTCGGACTGATCTCCGATGCCGCACCGCAGCTCATCGGCGCGTTGCGCGGTACGTCGCTGCTGTCGTCGGCCGGCACGCCGGTTCTCATCTCATCGGCCTTGGGTTCCATCGGGGATGGTGTCGGCGGCGGGCTTTACGGTACCTCTGGGATTTCCGGCATCGCGATCGGCGCGACCTCGCCATTTGCCACCGAGACCCCACTCGGCGGGACGCCGACAACCTATAACTTCAACCATCCCGCAACGGCGGGAACGCTGGCCGCCGGCGTCGGCCCCGGTTTGGGCACCACGGGCACATTTATTCCGGTCAGCGGGTATTTCGGCGGGACGATGTTTACAAATGCAAACTCGCCCATCGCACCTTATGTCGTTACGGGATCGACGACGTTCACCCAGACAGGGCCAGCAACATTCAGCGCCAATTTCGCTTCCGATCCGCTGCAGAATTTAGGTCAGGGATTCTTTTTCCCACCCAACCCGAGTGGTGGTCTCAATACCCTGAACCTGACCTTTGGCGGAAATGCGAGTGGAACGCCGAATTCGACGATTGTCGATGGCAACATCTATGCCGCGACCGAGTCTGCAAGCGGCGCCACGCTTGCTGGTGGCGAGGGAGCGTCGGCCCCGGGCAACCAGCAGCTCTATCTGGTGAGTTCTTCCTCCGCGCTTCCGCCGACCTCGCTGCTCGCCGGGGGAACGCTGTGCAGCACTTGCGCCTTTTCGCAATGGGGCTACTGGGGCGGCGCCGTTACGTCAAACTTTGGCCAGAACAATCGTGTCGATCTCGGCAACATCAATTTCTGGGTCGCCGGTCAGCCTTCGGTCATCATACCAACCACGGGCACAGCCACCTATTCAGGGCAGGCAATTGGATCGGTGAATAATAATGGAGCTCAGTATATTGCGAGCGGCAACTTCACGAATGCTTATAATTTTGGTACTCAATCCGGTAATTTTTCTCTGAATTTCGATAGTCACACTCTATCCGGGCAAGTTGCCCCGATCGGCGTCAACCCCACAGTCTACTCGAGCACTTGTGATTGCACTGGGTTCAACGGACCCAATCTGGCCGGTGTGGTCAACGGTAGGTTTTTTGGACCGTCGAATAGTACAACGGCGCCGCCCGAAACTGGGGGCAGCTTTGCGTTTGGCACAACAAGCGGCCTACCCTATCTGGCCGCTGGCGTCTTCCAAGGTCACCGCTGAGCGATGGCACAACCGTTGTCACCAGAAGTGCGAATTTAGTTGAATTGAATTCGTCAGTGATGTGGCCATTCAACCCAGATCAATCGAAGCAATCAGCGCTGCTTGCAGCGGGTGCCACCTCGAATCCACAAGAGCAGGCGCGGCTTGGCCGTCTCCAATCGCGCACGGTCATGATCTGCACGCCAATCGCGCGCGCACCGGTGTGGCGGTATACTGTAGCGCTGGCCGAAACTTGCGTGCTGTGGCGAGCGATGCGAGCGACCTGATGTTCATCGACGACGATATCGGCTGGGATCAGGCCGACGTGGTACGGCTGCTTGCATCCGAACAGCCGCTGGTTGCGGGCGCGTATCGACGAAAGATTGATCTGCCCGATCAGGTAGGAGGATGGTCGTGCAGATTTCTGCCCGATGCTCTTAACATCGACGCGATGGGTAATGTCGAAGTCGCCTATGCTGCGACGGGCTTTATGCGCATCCACAGACAAGTTTTCGATGCGTTGATTCGCGCCCACCCGGACTGGAAGGGCGGCGGCGGTCTGGAAGACCTGCCCGCCAACGAACAGCCGTTCTATCACCGGTTCTTTAAGTACGATGACGACGAGAGGACCGAGGACTACGTATTTTGTAATCGGTGGAGAGCGATAGGGGGCCGTGTTTTTATCGATCCGAGCCTGACGCTGAGCCACTTTGGCGACAAGGCTATTCCGGTGCAATCAAGGATCTGATCTGGCCGCCATGAGCAATCTAAGGCCGACCGGCACCAGCTCTCGCCTAAGGCCACCGAGCTCGACGACCCTGTCGATCGACCGCAGCAAGTGGCCGACGGGTACGTGGGTCTCTAACCGGAATTCATCAAACCGGAGCCGCCGATCGTCATTTCCCTCACCTTTCGTGTGGATCAATTTGACACGTTGCCAGCGTGATTTCGACATGGCATCAGCAGCCCGTCCACGCCGGGGGGCGCAAGTTGGGCTGAAGCGACGATTTTGGGGTCGCGGCTGAGGCACCGGACAGGCAGCGCCTTACTCCCCGTGACCCGCACGAACCGGCCGGGCAGTTGCTTCACCGAGACCAACTCGACCGGTCGGGCGATAGCGTGACCCGTGGCGGGAACCTCCGAAGGCGACATTGTCGACTGCGCCACAAGACTGCCTTCACATCGTACCGAAATCGGTGCCGCGCATGGCAGAACTTCGGCAAGGATTGCCGCTCTTTGCGGTAGCCTTGCAGTAGCGAAAGCGGTTCGCGGGTGGCCAGAAACCTTCGAAGATTATCAAATAGCCGCTCGTCAACTAGGGCGAGGCGGTAAGCCCTTGCCGAATAACCAGGGAACAGTGGACGCGAAACCGCCCCGCCTTCGCGGAGCGAGTGGCATCGGCGGTTAAAATGTCGTGACCTCGGTCAGAGCTTTGGTGGTTCAGCCAGCATCTTCATGATTTGGAGCACGGGACGGTGTAAACGCTGCGGCAACGCATGGAAGACACGGACCAGTTCGCCCACATCCGCCTCAGCATGCCGAGGCTCGGCCAGTGGAGCATCCGGCAAGCCTTGAAAAAACCAACCGACAGAGACGCCGAGTGTATCGGCGACACTCTTGAGGCGCGCCGCGCTGATCCGATGGATGCCCGTCTCATATTTCTGTAGCGTCTGCCAGCTTATTCCGATGGCTCGGGCGACCTCTTGCTGCGTGCGACCCAGCGACAGTCGGCGAACCCTGATCTGTTCTCCGACGTAAAAATCGACCGGAAGTCGTGTACGAGGATTAAGAGCTGTTCGCTGAACGGTCACTTAACCAGCATCCAGCAGGGACCGCCGACGCCGCAGAGCGACCTTTCGGAATGGATCTCCGTCGCGGCGATAAGGGCCGGCATCACCACGTATAACGCAGACCGATATCCCCGTTGAAGCCATCGCGCTGAACATTGTTCGGAGAGACGGCGAACTCGTATCCGGCCTGGGCATAGAAGCTCAGATTGGTTTGCAGCTTGTAAGTCAGGCCGCCGGCGAATTCGAGCCGCGTCGCGTGGTCGAGCAGCGGCACGCTGAAGCCAGCCCCCGAGAACAGCGTATCCGCAGCACCGTCCCAATCGTGCCAGACATTGAAACGCCCGTAGGGTTGCCACACCACACCATTATCGCCCGGAATGGTCCACTGCCCGCGCAGCCCGAGCCCTGCGGTGGCGCCCGAAGTGGAGCCGAGGCCGATCGTGCCCAGCCCGTCGCTCGCCTGGTCGAAATCGGTATGCTGCCAGATGATCTGCGCTTGCGGCTCGAGGGTGAAGTTGGGTCCGAGCTGCGACAACGGAATGGGGTAACCGCCTTCCAAGGTCCGCGTGGCGTAGGGGTTAGTTGCTCGTCCGATGCAGCATCGGCAGCTTCCTGCCCGCGCGATTTGTGGTGGTAGTTAAGGCTGAAAGGGCAGCCGACCTTGAAGTTCGTTTACGACCATCTGCGCCAAATCCTCAAGCAAGGTGACCTGCGCCAGGCCCGGTTCTCTGGGGCGGGTGTCTGCCACACAGAGCGTTCCGATCGCTGCGCCGCCATCTAGTTTCAGTGGGCAACCGGCGTAAAAACGCACTCGCGGTTCGCCGGTGACCGCCGGGTTGTCAGCAAATCGGTCGTCTCTCAGCGCGTCCGGTACGATCAAAACTTGGTCTTCGAGAATAGCGTGGGCGCAGAAAGACATATCGCGTGGCGACTCGATTAAGACCCCGCCGCACGCTGATTTGAACCACTGGCGGTCTTGATCGACGAGCGTAATCAGCGCGATCGGCACCCCAAAGGCTGCCGCTGCGATGCGCGTCAACCGGTCAAAACGCGCTTCCGGCGCCGTATCCAGAACCTGCAGCGCATGTAACGCGGCGAGCCGTTCCCGTTCATTAGATGGGGTGCGTGGCTGTGCCCAGCGGCAGACGCTTCGCATCAGCCAGGCCCGCATTCGCGCCCGCGCATAGGTGCTCGAAAAGGGCTCGATCAGCCAGTCGTTCACGCCATCGACTGCGCCCCGAGGTTCCTCTGCCGAGGCGACGATAATCGGTACATCGGCAGCTAGGACGGCTCCGTTCCGCAAGCTGTTGCATACCGCTAGGCTATCGCCCGGTAGGTCGCGTTCGAGCACAATAAGGCCGGGTGCCCCTGATCCAGCCAATTCCATCACCGCGGCGGTGTTCAGCGCTCGCACCACGGTAATGCCGTCCGCTCGTAGGGGATCGCACAGCCGCTCGAAAAGCCTAGCGTCGGCTACGCCGAGGAGTACGGGCTGCGCATTTAGTCGCGTTGCCGAGGCGATCTCAGCGCTGGCTGTCGCACTCTGTTGCCACCGTCCCAAACTCTGGCGCGGGGATAATTCGAGTTCCTGTCCTTCCGCAGCAGCGATGATGGTCAACGCCGAACCGTCCGCCCGGAGGCTTGCCTCAGTCACGGCGACGTCGAGATCAAGTTCATCATCCCTGCGATGGGGATCGTGATGCGTTACGACCAGCGAATGTACGCTCGCCCGCTGCGCGACCGCCACTGCGTATTCGAGAGTGCTGTGTCCCCAACCGACCTTGTTGGGGTATTCGGCGGCGCGGTATTGCGCATCATGAATGAGAAGATCAACGTCGGCGACAAAAGCGACGTGCTCAAGATCTTGCTCCGCGAACTCCCCAAAGCCAGTCGCAAGTGAGCGCGAATGGGGCTCGTGATCACAGCAGTAGGCTACCGAAAGACCATCTGCCTCTAGCCGGTAGCCGAGGGTCAGGGCCGGATGGTTGAGGTAGCGGGTGCGAATGGTGAAATCGCCCGCTGTAAAAACCCCTTCCGTCAGGTCGTGATAGTGAATGCGCGCGCCGAGCTGTGCAAGGTCGACCGGAAAATACATGTGTTGCATCTGTCCGGCCAAGGTCTCGCGTACCGACTGCAAAAAACCATGAGGTGCGTAGATATCCCATTCATTTCCCGGGACAAACAATGGCGCAAAGAACGGCAAGCCCTGAATGTGATCCCAATGCGAGTGGCTTATAAGCAAATGTCCTCGCAGTGGTTTTTCGCCGCTTTGCATCAGCGCGTCGCCCAAGGGCATCGCGCCGGTGCCACAGTCGAGGATGATTCGCACGCCGCTGGCGGATCGGAGCTCGACGCATGAGGTGTTTCCGCCATACGGGAGGGTTGTTGGACCCGGGGTCGCGATGGATCCACGGGTTCCCCAGAAACGCACCCGCATTATGCCGCTCCCAGTTGAAGCCGCGTCCCAGCCGGTAATCACCGTAATGCAATTCACGTGCGACAGTTCAATGGCTAAACCGTTCCCTTGCGCAACACCTGGCGAGACGGGATCGGATTAGAGGCCGGGTGGAAGACGGCTTATGGCGGATATTGTTGAAAAAGTCGCCGTTCAAAAAATTTCAGCCGATCTTAACAATAATGGTTCAAGGGATCCAGCATAATGCCGATCTCATTACTGATCACGATATAATATTTCTACATGAATATGCCAGCCGACTTTTTCAACGATATCGGCGCAGAGCGGACCTACAGGCAAAGTATCTTCAATCCCGGCTTTGCCGCCGCTTCCAGACATTCCGGAGAGCGGCCGCGTGTTCGCCGGACCGCCGGTATTTCTCAGTCCGGTGTCGCGCCACGACACGACCGCTTGCCGCGTCGGTCAAGGATCAAGAAGCCGGTAGCGGCCGCTGCGATCTAGGGTCTGTACTCAAATAAGGGAATGTGATTCAAGCTCTCTCGGGGGTAGCTGGGTCATGTCGGATAATTTTTGGCTGAGCGATGCGCAATGGGCGGCGATCGCCCCACATCTGCCACTGGCCCACACTGGCCCGGTGCGCCAGGACGACCGCCGGATCATCAGCGGCATCCTGCACCGCTTGCGCGAAGGCTGCCGGTGGCGCGCCTTGCCGGCGGAATACGAGCCGTACACGACGGTGTTCAACCGGTATAACCGGTGGAGCAAGCGTGGGCTGTGGCAGGATATTTTCGTGGCGTTGGCGCGTTGTGCCGAACCGCCGGCGGTAGCCATGATCGACAGCACAGCGGTGCGCGCGCATCGGGCGGCCAGCGGCGCAAAAGGGGGGAGCGTGACCAGGCGATCGGCCGCTCGCGCGGTGGCCGCACCACCAAAATCCACGTCCTGATCGATCTCGCGGGCCGGCCGCGCGCCTACCGGCTGACCGGCGGAAATGTCGCCGACATCACCGCCGCCGCCCCGCTGCTGCACGACACCGCCCCCAGCCTCTGGCTGATCGGTGACAAAGGCTACGACGCCGATCATCTGCGCGCCCTGCTCGATCGCCGCGGAACCATCGCCGTCATCCCCAACAAGACTAATCGCAAGCGCCTCTTTCCCTTTGATGCCGAGCGCTACAAATGGCGCAACGTCATCGAGCGCACCAACTGCCGCCTCAAGGACTTCCGCGCCATCGCCACCCGATACGACAAGCTGGCTCGCAACTTCCTCGCCGGCTTGTGCCTCGTTACCGCTCTGATCTATTGGTGCGATTGAGTCCACACCCTAGTATCTCCGAGATCGTGAATCGGCTAATTAACAAGATCATCCCGGCGGAACTATTAGCCGCCAGGGAAAACGGGAAGTGCCGGGTTTAGAGAAAAGCAAGGGGAAACACATGAACCGCTTGCTAACGCCCACACCCCTTCCGCCGACCCGGCGAGGTGTGCTCGACTTGATGCTTTGCGGTGTTCCAGCCGCGGTGTCTTTCTCCTGTGTGGCGATGACCGCGGAAGCGGCGGCAGGCTATGTCGCGGAGGTTCGAGGGGAGGTGACGGCGGAGCTCGAGGCGTCCCGTCGCGTCCTTGTGCCGCGTGACACAATCTTTCTTGGCGACGACGTGGTGTCGGGTTCGGAGTCGCGTGCTGCCTTGCGGCTCGGGCGAGACACCTCGCTGCGCCTGGGGGCGAATGCGCAAGTGCGGATCGACCGCTTTATCGTTGATGCGGGCGGCGTCCTGACCCTGGGAGGTGGCGCTCTGCTACTTGAGAAGACGCCGGGCTCGTCGGGCGTGCTGCAGATACGCGGCTCGTTCGGTCTCATCACCGTTCGTGGCACCGGGGTCTTCGTCGGCCCCAGCAACGGTGTCATCGGCATCTTCGTCGTCCATGGTCAGGTTCAGGTTCTCGGCGGTCGACAGAGCGTCGTGCTCAACGCTGAAGAGGGGACCGATATCGCCGCCCCGGGCGCTCTCCCAACTCCACCCACGAGGTGGGGCGCAGCGCGGATCCGCGCGGCCTATGCAAGTGTGACCTGAACGTGTGGCGAAGCTTGACGGCGCATCGCCGGACCTTCGTTGCAGCGATCGCGGCCGGTCTGACCGCGGTGGGGCTGGTGTGTGCCCTGGTTGTCGTTTGGCCGGCGCCGTGGCGGGAGGCAATCCACCAACGCATTGTCGACACACTCTTTGCGGCTGCAGCCTCGCTGCATCCAAGCACCGCAGGCGAATATAGGCTCGTCGTGGTGCTTATCGACGAGCGGAGCTTGTCAGCCTACGGCGCGTGGCCATGGCCGCGCTCGCGCATAGCAGAACTGGTAGAGTCCGTTTCTCGCGCGGGAGCCTCGGCGGTCGCCATCGACATCCTGTTCGAGGGCGTCGACGCCAAGTCTCCTGCGGCGCTTGCCCGCCGCCTCGGCGCGGAAACCGACCGACCGGATATCGTGGCCTGGGCGAAGGATCTGCCGGATGGCGACGACCTGCTGGCATCCGCTATTGCCACCGTACCAGTCGTCCTCGGCTATGCGCTCGACCCGGTCGGGACCGAAGAGGTGACCGGGGTCCCCCTCCTCGCCCGCGGTGAAGTCGATTTGCCCACGGTGTGGCGTGCTCCGGGCGGGATTGGCCCGCCGGCGGCGCTTACCCGCGATGCCCAGGGCCTCGGCGCGCTGGCGCTGCCTGGCGATGCCGACGGAATTGTGCGCCGCGTACCGTTGCTCGTGGGCGTGAACGACCGGTTGCGGCCGGGGCTTGCCTTGGAAGCCATGCGCCTCTTCGAGAGGGCGTCAGCCTATGTGCTCGACGGTAGCACCGGAACCCTGCGTGTCGGCGACATCGATGTACGGCTCCCGCCAGATGGCATGCTTCGTCTGATACCGGACCGTGGTGTCACGGCCACGACTACAACGATCTCTGCGGTAGACCTTTTGATGGGAAAGCCCATCCCGCCGCAGCTGGCCCACGCGATTGTCCTGATCGGCGGCTCCGCGCCTGAACTCGGCGGGTTGCGTCCGGCAAGCGACGATCCGTTGACGCCATCCGTGATGCTGCAAGCGGCGGCCGTCGATCAGCTGCTGCGCGGCCGGGTGCCTTTACCGGTGCCACATACCCCCGCACTCTCAGCAGCGCTCGCCCTGATCGCGACGGTCGTGGGTTTGCTCTCCGTATCACTTCTGCGTCCAGCGCGGGGCGCGCTCGCGATTTGTGGCTTCGCCTCACTGGTCGCGGCCGCCTCTCTTGCTGCCGCCGTTGCCGACCGGATCGTTAACCCCATGCTTCCCATCATCCTCGCCGCGGCATCCTTCGGGGCCTGTTCGTTGACAAGGGCGGCGCAGACACACATGCGGGAAGCGCGTCTGCGACAACGCTTTGCTCAACACTTGGCGCCCGCCGTGGTCGAGCTGATTGCAGCCAGTCCATCGGTGCTCAAGCTGCGTGGCGAACGCCGTCAAATCACCGCGCTTTTCACCGACGTCGAAGACTTCACCGGAATGACGCGGCGAGCTGAGCCGGAAGCGCTTGTTGCCGTGCTCGACGAATATTTCGAAGGTGTGGCGCAGATCGTCATCGATCACGGCGGAATGATCGACAAGCTCGTCGGCGATGGCGTGCACACTCTCTTTAATACGCCCCTCGATCTCGAAGATCATCCCGTGAAGGCAGTACACTGCGCGATTGCGATCCACGCATGGAGCGAGGCGTTTCGCGAGACGCCGGACGCCCAAAGACTTGGCTTCGGCCGCACGCGCATCGGGGTCGAGACAGGCGACACGATCGTCGGAGACGTTGGCATTCGCACGAAGCTCGATTACACGGCCTATGGCGACGCGATAAACGCGGCAGCGCGTCTGGAAGGGGCGAACAAGGAACTCGGTACCGCCATCTGCATCGGACCCGAGACAGCATCCCGCTGTCCTCCGCATCTGTTGCACCCGACCGGCACAATTCGGCTTCGTGGCTTCGAGGAGCCGGTGCGGACATACACGCCCGATCCGGCGACCTCAACTGAGGTTAGCGGCTTTGGAAGCATTTCTGCACCAAGTCTGATCGTCGCACATCGGCCCGCACCGCGCGGCTAGCCAACCGCCCTTTCGGGTATCGAGGGCGAACCGCGCCCTCATTAATCACGCCGCTGCGTCACCCGGAGGCCCTCTTCTAACGCGGCTTTGGGGCAAAAAGCGGTCATCGCTCACAGGCGCTTTTTCAATTGCGTGACTCGCCTTGTCATTATTACCGGCCGACGCCACCTTCGCCGGCGAGGACAAAGGGCGCCCAAACGAGGGGGTGAGCAAACTCGGGGGAGTTCTGTGGGTCGAGCATCGCCAGTTCGGCGCGGCGCAAGGCCTCGGCGCGGCCAATCTCGGTGTCCTTCTGCAATTCCGCAAAGGCGTCGGTAATCAGCTTGACGGTTGCGTTGGATTCGACCGACCAATGCGAGACCAGGATCGAGCGGGCGCCGGCGTAGAAGAATGCCTTGGCGAGGCCGGAGAGACCCTCGGCATCGGGGGCGCCGTCCGCCGCCGCGGTATTGCAAGCGGACAGCACCACCCAGTCGGCGTCGAACTTCAGGGTCGCAATCTTCGAGGCGGTCAAGAGGCCGTCATTTTCGGGCCTGGCCTCCTGTGGCGGGGTCAGGACCAGGGCCGGCTCGGCCAGCCCCGCGATATCGCCCGACATCAGCCCGTGCGTCGCGAACTCGACAATGCGGTAACGATCGAGACCGGCTTGCCGCAACAGCGGCTCGGATGCTCGCGCGCCGAGATAAAGATCATCGGGACCTGCCCCCAGATCGCGGGCCACCGCGCGCAGTTCGTCGGCGGTATCGGGCAAGGGCGGCAGCGCACGGACCTTGTCGACATCGGCGAGGCGCCCTCGGAACAGATCGGCCAACCTGACCCCGCGGGCGGCCGCCGGGTCGCCCGCCAGCACCGGATCGCCGATACCGACAAAGGGCAAGGCCCCATGACCGGCCGTAGTAAACTCACGCAGCGCGCGCAACGACCCGACCGACGGCAGTACGGTCAACGCGTAATCGCGCATCAACCAGGCGATGTCGCGGTGATCGGCGAGATGCTCCGGGTTGGCGCGCGGCGGCTTGGTGACGAGGACTTCAAAGGGCAGGCTTTGCAGCGCGCCGTCGGGGACGATAAAGACCGCACGCGCGCCGTCGAGCAACGCCGCCGCCGGGGCAACGATCTTCCGATACAGCGCAGCGGCACGCAACGCGTCAAAGGGCGCCAAATCGGGGTTGCGCGCCGGGTCGAGACGGCTGCGCAACGCCGTGACCTCCGCGGAGAGCGCGTCCGCCCCAATGTCGAGCTTGTAAAGGGCGGCGCGGTCGCGACGTATCGCCCACACGCCACTCACACTGCGGTCGACGAGATAGACCAGCATTGCTTCGTCAGGGGCGAGCAGCGCCTGGGCTTGGGCGAGTTCGAGAGGCTTTGGCTTGCTCAATTCCGCATAGCCGGGGAATTCCTTCGCGATGCGCGCATCGAGCGCATCGAGTGCGGTGCCGATTTTGGCGAGTTCCGCGCGCAAAGCGCCTTCAGCGGCCGGGTCGCGCTGCGCGGGCAGTCGACCGACCGCCGCAATGATTGCCTTGTCCAGCCCCCGCCAGCGATCGGCGAGATCCTGCCGCTCGCGGATCGTTGCCGCCATCGCGTCGTTACCGGCGGCAAACCGTGCCGCCATGCCGGCGACCGCCTGCGCCGCCGCCGAGGCACTGGCCCATTGGGCCACGCGAAAACTCTCTTCTATCGCTGTAGGTTCACCGACGATGTAAACCAGTTTCACATTAGTAAGGAAATAGGAGCGTTCCTTGCGCTGCTCGGCCTCGTCGCCGGTTGAGCCTGGATCGCTGCGAGCGAGTCGATCGCAGAGGACAGCGACAGCTCGTCGACTGAAATTTAGAGCTTCGGCATAACGGCGTTGGCGAAAATACAGTTCTGCGAGGTTATTGAGCGTAGTGGCGATATCGGGATGATCGGGCCCGAGCGCCTTCTCGCGAATATCCAGGCTGCGTTTGAAGAGCGCCTCGGCCTCGGCGGAGCGCCCCCGGCCTGCGTACAGCAGCGCCAGATGGCTGAGACTGCTGGCGACATCGGGGTGATCGGGCCCAAGCGTCTTTTCGCGGATCGCCAGGCTGCGCTGGTAGAGCGCTTCCGCTTCGGCGTAACGGCCCTGATACTCATATAATCCCGCCAGATTGGCGAGACCGGTGGCGACAGCAGGGTGATCCGGCCCGAACACTTTTTCTCGGATCGCAAGGCTGCGCTGGTAGAGCGGCTCCGCCTCGGTATGACGGCCCTGGTCTCCATACAGTACCGCCAAGTTGTTGAGGCTATTGGCGACATCGGGGTGGTTGGGCCCGAGCGCCTGCTCGCGAATCGTCAGACTGCGTTTGTAGAGAGGCTCGGCCTCGGCGTGTCGGCCTTGATGCTCGTACAACAGCGCCAGATTGCTAAGGCTGACGGCGACATCGGGGTTGCCAGGCCCAAGCGCCTTCTCGCGAACCGCCAGGCTGTGCTGGTGAAGCGGCTCGGCCTCGGCGTAACGACCCTGATCGTCAAACAGTACCGCCAGATTGTTAAGATTCTCGGCGACCTCGGGATTGTCAGGCCCCAGTGCCTTCTCGCGAATATCAAGGCTACGCTTGAAGAGCGCCTCGGCTTCGCCGTAACGGCCTTGGGCGACATATAACGCCGCCAAATTGCTGAGGCTTTGGGCGACGGCAGGGTGGATGGGCCCGAACACCTTCTCGCGAATTGCCACGCTGCGTTGGTAAAGCGGCTCAGCCTCAGCGTAACGGCCATGCATGCGATACAGTAATGCGAGCTGGTTAAGGCTGGTGGCGACATCAGGATTGTCGGGCGCGAGCGCTTTCTCGCGGATCGCTAACGCCTCTTCCGCTAGCGGAATTGCATCCGTGTAGTTGCCCGCCTTGTTGAGTTCATTGACGTGCTCGTAAAGCGCGGTTGCCCGAGTGAGCTCCTCGGCAGCAGCGGGCGCTGGCGTCGCAAGACATAGAAATGAAATCGCTGATACCGCAACTCGCCCGGAGAAGCCGCGGACTCGCGCCATTTTGAACGCCGCCTTTGGTCGCGAATTGCACGCTACCATCACAAGGATCGCGATGCACTCAGCGCAGTAGACAGGCGCGCCGATAACGCTGGGTCTTCAGGGAAGGTCTGACAATCTTTCGGGAGCGATACGAGAGGCCAAATCGGGACATAAAGGCCCATCGCCGCGGCTAGATCGAGCGGCCGTGATTGGTTCGAAAGCGGGCGCACGACCTCGCCAATAGACGGCGGGCAAAACGCATCCTGGAGAACTCAGCCCAACGCGTCTGCTATCGAACGACGAGCGGACCAGCGCTCCGTTCTTTTGACGGGTCAGCTCTGCGCCGATTCACAGGGTGCCGATCCCTTTCCTGAGGCGGGCAGGGTTGGTTCAATTTTAGATGATAGACCCGCTGAGACCACTAGAGGTTTTGCTATGGGGCTGACGGGTTGATAGAAATACACTCGCTGTCCACACCAGCTCATTGGAGGCTGCGATGCCGCTTCCCGCTTCCCCCAGCACATGGGATATCACCGCAGCCGGACGCGTTGGTGCCCTGACCATCTCCGGCACCACTGGGCCGGTATCCGGCACGATTTTTGGTAGTCCCTTCGTCGGTTTCTTTGACGATACTTCGCAGACACTGAGCCTATACCAGAACCCTCAAGTGACCAGTGCCGGCGGGTTTGACAATACGCTGGTAACGCCGTTGACGATTTATCAGGGACTGCTGTTCCAATTTGCCTCCGGCGGAACGACCTTCTCGGTGCTGAGCGGCACGTTGAGCTCGAATTCCGGCGCCAACAGCGCCCCGGCGTACACGACGTGGTTTGCCCAAAACCCGCCGCCAACCAAAGTCGGAAAAGAGGGCAAGGACGGCAAGGATCACAAGGACGGCAAGGATCACAAGGACAAGGACAGCAAGGATCACAAGGACAAGGAGCCAGCGGACAAGCTGCCGGAAATCCATGGCAGCATGCCGTTCCTATTCGACCCACCGAGCCCGTCCGAGTTCCACGATCCCAGCATTGAGCCCGGGAGACCGACTCTCGGGCGCCCATTTATCGACACCGACGAGCGTCCGCCAGTCGGAGAGGCGGCGCTGCGGGACGATAGCGGCACAGACGACTGATCGTCATCCTCGGCAGTCGGTACGACCGCGGCGCTCAGCGCCTCGTCGCCGCGTGGGGGCCGACGGGTGCGCGGCTCCTCAGCTGCGAGGACCTGTCGCTTCCTGGTTGGCGATGCGACGCGGCTTCGCCCGCAGAGGGGATGGCTGTCGCCGCCGGTTTGACCTTGCGGACCAGCGAGGTCCACGGGGTTCTGACGCGATTGCCATATATTCCTGAGACCGAACTTACTGCCATCGAAGTGTCAGAACGCGCCTATGTCGCGGCAGAGATGTTTGCCTTCCTAACCTTCTGGTTGTCGCGCTTGCCGTGCCCAGTGCTCAATCGGCCGACAGCCGGGAGCCTTAACGGCCCCGCGTGGCACCGCGCCCAATGGGCGGCGGTGGCCACACGAGTAGGTATGTCGGTGCTATCCGAGCGCCGGCAGTTACGCCTGCGGACCGCCGCGCCGCCGGAACTAATTCAACCGTCGACCGTCGTCACGATCGTCGGCGATCGGGCTATCGGCGATGCGCACCCGAGCTTGATCGACAAGTCCCAGCGCTTGGCCGCGTCCGCCGATATCGGATTCTGCGATGTCTTCTTTGACGGCAGCGATGCAAACGCAAAGTTCGTCAACGTCTCGCTCTATCCCGATCTCGAACGGGCGTCGGTGAGCGACGCGCTAGCGCAGTTCTTTTTTGCCGATCGGCGCGGTTGAAACCGCCGTTTCGCCGGCCAGCAGATCCGCGATCGCCCGGTCAATCGCCTGTCCGGTGGCATCCTGAAAGTAGCTGAACGCTGGCGACGGATTTACCTCGAAGCAATACCACGCGCCATTCGGGTGGCGGCGTAGATCGATGCCGGAGACCGCCAATCCTAAATACCGCGTTAGCGCGCGGCACCGATCGGCAATGTCCGCAGCCAGCGCGTAGGCACGGATTTCGACGTTAGCTCCTTGTTGCCGAGCGTATCTGTAGTCGTCCGCCGGGGAATCTATTTCGGCGGCGAATACCGCGTCGCCGACGACATGCACGCGATAATCGGTGCCCGGCACAAACTGTTGAAACTGCGTCGGGCACCAGCGCACCCGCTCCAGTCTTGGCTCATGCTCCGCGCTCAATCGCGACACGGCGCTGCGGACGCCGCTGATTGATTTATAGACGACAACCTCGTGCTTTTGCCAGAACTCGCGTGCGGCGGCGGGATCAGTGGTGAGTAGTGTCGCGGGAACTTCAAATCCACCATTTCGGAGAATACCCAGTTGATACGGTTTTGAGCCGTTGCTCGCCATCGCGGATGTCCGGTTGACGACTAGCGCCGGAGTCACCTCGCTCCAGCCGACCAGTCCCTCATGGATAGCGTTGGCATGACGCAGGGCCGGGTCGGTCGGGGTGAGCCCGCTCAATCGAGGCAATTGCGCAGGGCTGTAGAGCCGCATGTAGACGGCGGAAATTTCTGCCAGATCCAAAGTTTCGTCGCCGATACACAGCAGCCCGTCGATTTGTTCACACTCGGTGATCTCCAGTTCCGCCTGCAAAACATCGCGCTGATCAAAGAAAACCGTGCGGGTTGAGTGCCGCCGCAACGCGTCCCGCACCTGAGCTATCGGCTTGTCGCCGGGAAGTCCCCACAGTAGTATCGTGCTCACGGTGGCCCCCTTCGGCCGATACTCGTTAAATCAACTGAATAGAGTTCCGCTAAGCCGATATTATTTAAATCGACTAAGGCGGGGACGGCAATGCTCACGGAAGTTCCGTTGCTTTCTTACCCCGAATGCGAGGGCGTGGCGGCAGGGGTGCGCCGGCTGCGCGAGCTGTGGATTCCGAGAGGGATCGTTCCATCCTCGTTTTACACCCTAGGGTTGGCCAGTTACCAAGATCTTTCCCGGCCAGTACCGGGCTATGGCCGACGCGATTATTATGGCGAACTTGCGAGTCGCAATTCCGCAATTTTGGCAGAATTCACGTGGTTATTTGCGCGCTTGCAGGAGGCGCTGACCATCTATCTCGGCGCGCCGACGTATTTCAGCCGACGTTGTGCGGTTCCGGGCTTCCACATTTTCGAGGCGCCGGCGATCCCCACGGGCGATGTCGCGTCAATCCATTTCGATCTGCAATACCAGTTGCTGGATTGGCATGACGACGACCCACCGCCGAACTTCGACAATCCGCTTTCGTTTACCTTGCCAATCCAACTGCCGGCCGCCGGAGGCGGCCTCAATCTGTGGGAGCCGACCTATCACGAGGTGTCGAACGGTCCGCACCAGGATCTGATTGCCTACGCCCGCGAGCATCGGCCAACCGTCCGTCACTACCGCCCGGGCGCCTTGGTGGTTCATTCAGGACACCGCTTGCATCAGATCGCCGGTGTGTCCCCGGTCGAACCGACCGATACCCGGCTGACCTTGCAGGGCCATGCAATGCAGCGCGGCGAGCGCTGGATCCTCTATTGGTGACGCGTCAAAACCGGCAAAGCCTGGCGCCCTTTGGTGCCGCCGGGGCTTCGCGCAGGGCCTGGATGATCGACAGCTCGAGTACCGAGTAATCTTCCGGGTTCTGCCGTTGCAAGACCAGCGGCTGCTTCAGCGAGGCCTCGGTATTGCTGATGATCCGCGGCGGCCCGCGGTGTTTCATTCCCCTTGTGTGAAACAAAAAGGGATGGGCCAGCACCACGTCTCCGGCCTTACCGGTGCTCTCGACAAAATTGCCGATCGGCTCCGCCAGAACCTCAGAAAAGAGATTGAAGTGCGATATCCCTTCCGGGTGTCGGGCGAGCACCCGTGCCGTTGCTTTGTGCGATTCCCCCGCCAGGATTGTTCCCCCGTACTGCGGCCGGATATCGGTAAATAAACCGATCAGCAGCAGCCCCTGCAACGGGCAGTCGATGCTGTGGGTGAACCAGTTGCCGTCGACGTGCCAACTCGTCGTCGGATAGTCGTAGGGCTGGTCGCTGCCGAAATAGAAATTGACGGGCCATAAGCCCCATTTACGGAACCCTGACCAGCGTCCCGGCCCGAGGAGCTGGTTGACGGCAACGGCCAGTCGATCGGTGAAACAGTCGAGGACCTCCGGATCGTCGAGGTGCTCCTCGATGTCGTAGGCTTCCGGCCAGCTTGCCGGGTCGTTCTCGCGAATGCCCGCCTTCTGCTCCATACGGCGCCACACGCAGCGGCAGGCCGCGGCCGCTTGCCGGGCTGAAAATGCATCGCGCAGGACGCAGTATCCCACGTCGATAAAGCTTTGGATTTGCTCCTGTGTAAGTACCGTGCTGGGCTTGGCGCCACCCGCGGCGGTCGCATCAGGGTATAATGAAGGACTGAGCGGCATCGTCCTTACCCGAGCAGTTCCGCACTCTCGGGAACTTACACTAACATGCAATATCTGTGACGTCAGCTGACGCTCTTGCAGCTGCTAAGTTCCTCACCAGACCGTTGCGTCGACGCCTCCAGCTAGCTGCGGCGGTTACCAAAAAGGGCTACGTCAGCTCTCAGTTCTTCTCGGAAATTGCTCCACGGCTAGTCACTATCGCGATGGCAAGGTCGGGTCAGGGGCAAATCCAGCCATTGGCTCATGCGAACCGCGAGGAACGCTTTTGCCCCGATAACGGACGCTACTAGGTCCTCAAGCCAAATGCTCAAGCTACGCTCCGACGCCTCGCAGTAGTTTCACCGCCATGTATTAGTTTAAGGCCGTCACCGCGGATGGCGCGCGAATGTAGGAGGTGTGATGTCTAGTCGCCAAGTCCTTCTCTACTACGCCTGGAGCCGCCCCAGTGAGACGAGCGCGCTGCTCTCCGTGATTGAGGACCGTTTCCCGGCGATTTTTGAGTTACGCAGGCTTTTCTATCCGAGATTTGAACTCCTGTCGGACCCGGCGGCCATAGATCAAGGCGTAGCCGGCTTCCTCGATCACATCCAGAAGCCGAATTTTGCGGCCTTTGTCGAACAGGCCGAAACACAGACCGACCACCCTGTTATTCAGGTTGAGCGGGTGATTGATGATGGCACCGTGACGGCGCTGGACGACGCGCTGATAGCGGGTGTCGATACGATCGTGGTCATCAGTTTCGTTTCGTTCCGAACCGAGCAGAAGGCATCGGATACGGAGATCGAGGCCGTGCGGCGCTTTTTGAGTAATCCAGACCACCTCATCTTCGTGTGCCCCCATCACGATATCGGCGAGGCGATCGACGTTACCGCTGACAAGCGGGTCGAACGGCAGACCGCGGAATACCTGCACCACGGTGATCGGGCTAGCCCGCCACGCCAGGGCTTCGGTGGCTTCGCAAGGACGCTGCTCGCGGGTCTGGGTGTTCCCGTCGAAAATCGCTACGGCTTGCGGCCGGCCGTGGCGGCGGACAGCTCGCCCGCGCCAATAGAGGCTGAGCGATCACTCGATGATCTGGGCCTGCTTCACGAGGTCGAAACCTTCAACCTTCATCCGCATCTGCCACAGTTCGAGCGGATCGGCGAGGCGGAAGGCCGAATGGACGTATTAGCCCGTCAGCCCATAGACCTGACGGCACCCCCTCATCCCTTTACACAGGAGGGGGCGCACGAGCTTTGACGCCCTGCTGCAATCGCGCCCCGAGACCTTCGCCGGGCGGCTTCTGGTGTGCGACACGACCATGTTCAGTTCCACCGCTGGTGGACTCGATAGCCTTCGCCGGCTTTGGTCGAATGTGCTCTTGCGATCAAAGAGAGACTAGTCGGCGGAGTACCGATCAAGACAATCGATCGGAGCTCGTATGTTCGGCGGATGTCCGGTATCGGCGCGCATTCCGGCCATCCTAGCGGGTACCTGCAACGACGGCTCCAGGTAAGAAACCAGCCGTTCGCATTTCACATGGAATTTTGATCGAGGTGGCTTCAACAAGCTGCGCTCAGGCTAGACCCATTGACGGCCCTGCTACACGTCCCGAAAAACGGCACCACGGTCGTTGTGCGATTCTTATCTTACGGGCGCGAGAGGACCTACGCCGTAAGACAAAATCAATTTGTCTTACACACATTGAGCCGTGAGCGGGCATGGCTATCTGCTGCTTCGGCATGGGGTTGAAACCTCTCGTCAACACATTCGGGATCGGACTAGCCCCCTCCCGATCAACATTCCACGTGGAATAAGAACTGTCAGATCTTCGGTGGACGGCGACGGACCACAACAAGTGGCCAATAGCCACCAGCAACAACCAAAACCGCCCTTCAACGACCGCATAGACCAGCCGGGTTTTTGAAGATTTTTTTTGGGATGGTGCGGACGGTAAGAGGAGGTACGGCCGATCGCGTGAGAAAAAAAGGGGGGTGGGGGGTCGAGATGAGGTGAGCCGAGGCGAGAAATATTCGTGATCCCATTCGCTGCCGCCGATCGTGCCCTCGCGCCGGTCGACCGCCAGAGCGATCATCCGGCAGTGGTTCGATGCGCGTGACACATGGCCAGATTAATTAATCTTACGGCCTAATAACTCTTACGGCCTGAAATGTCTTACGCGCGTGAGGATCGGCGCCTCACAAAGCCCCGCTGCTGGCGCGGCCGTTCAATGCCCCTCGTCGCCGCTGCAGTCCTCGAAGTCCGCCTCGCTGATCTCCCCGCTCTGAATCGCCTCCGCAACCCTCCGCTTCGCACGGGCGATCAGCGCCAGCATTTCCTCGAGCCGTTCCGCATCGCTCTTCGCGGCGATGGCTTCCCGTGTCTCTTTGCCCGCATCCAGCTGCGGATGCTCCCCAAATCGGCGCGGCGCAAACTTCGACATCAACCACATGCGCGTCCGGATCCTGAGCTCCGACCGTCTGGCGTGCTCATGGTCAAATACCCGAATGATCCGCCCTGCCGCCACGTCGACTTCCATCCAATCGTTACTGCCGTCGTCGGCGATCTCCAGCAACTCGTCGGCCCGCAGTTCCATCTGCATTTCGCGCGCCCGCGCGTACATCTCAGCAAAGTCCGTGTGACGCTAAGAGGCAACACGACCTACTGCAATTAGGTCGCCCTGGGGCGGCGGCGAGCCGCCCCCTTTTTCACGGGCGTCGGAGATCTAAGGAAGCCCCGCCATGTCCAGCCACTCAATGGCCACAACGTCGGATTCATCGGTGTGTGCCTGCTTATTGCCGTGATCCTGGGCGCGCTGCTGCTGATTGCCAACGCCCAGGCCCAGGCCGCCGATACGTGCCCACCAGGACCCCTCGAAGTAGATTCCTGTGCACGCACAGGCGATGAACAGAAGATTCGGCCCTGACTACGAAAAACAGCTTCGTGGCTGGCTTGAAAGCCACAAGCGTTATCCCGACGCGGCGAGCAAGGAAGCGTCCGCCTGCGCTTCCAGGTCGACCGCAACGGCCAAGTACGAGACTATGCCGTGATCGGCAGCAGCGGCTTCGCCGACCTCGACCAAGCCGTCAAAAACATGATGCATGACGCTGTTCTGCCGGCCTTCCCGCCGAGCATGACCTCACCCGAGATCGACGACGTTCCGTCCACGTCCGCTTTGGTCTTACTTCGGTGGGCCGCAACGCCACCAGCATCCGCGACTCCAGCGCCCGATGCTCAGGATGCCGACAAGGCGGCGGCGGCAGAGCACCCCGACCAGCTTACAAGGCAGACCTCGACAACTTCATTGCCCTCTGCGCCTTGGAAAGATGCCGACGACAAGGTTTGGTGGCCCGGTGCCGTCACCGGCGCATTGCGCAGAACTCGCCCTGGCGATGGCCGAGTACCGCAAGGGGCCGCGACGGGATCTTCATGCCGAGCGCCTGATGCAGCGGGAGCCGGGGTGCGGCGTTGCCGGTGAGAACGTCGGATGCCCTGGCGTAGCCACGATCCTGGCGAAGGACGAAAAGCTGCTCGCGACATGGCTGACGGCCATGACTCAGGCGACCTCGAACACGGTTTTTGCCTTCCTTTTTACCTGTAGCGTTGGCGATGAGCAGCCCATGAAGGTGGGGGTCGACTGCCCGCCCCGCTATGTCCACTAAACGAGCCACGCTCACCGGTCATCAGTCGATATATCGGTTTGTATGCACCAAGAACAACAGCCACCCGGTGCACGGGTCACTGCCGTCGAGGGGCCATCCGTCAGCAAAACGTGGAATGCGCGCGCCCACCATAAGACGGCAACCAGGACGCCTGCTGCGGCTCAACCCCCACTCGCCCCGTTGCTAGCGCGTCAGCACGCCGCTCACCGCTCCTCGCCGCCGCTGACGTCCTCGAAGTCCCCTTCGCTGATCTCTCCGCTCGCGAACGCATCCGCAACCCGACGCCTCGCCCGCTCAATCAGCGCCAGCGCCTCCTCGAGCCGCTGGTCGTCGCCCTGTGCCGCAATCGCCTCCCGCGTTTCCTTGCCCGCGTCCAGCCGCGGCGGCTCCCCAAACACCCGAGGCGCAAACCGCGACATCAACCACTGCCGCGTCCTGATCCGCTACACACTCCGCTTCACATGCTCGTGGTCGAACTGCCGCACTATCCTCCCCCTGCGCGTTTCGACGTCCACCCAGTCGTTGCTTTTGTCGTCCACGATTTCGAGCAATTCGTCAGCACGAAGATGTTGCTGTTGCTCGCGTGCGCGCGCGTAAGATGCCCCCAGTTCATCGTAGCGGCTGAAGACAAGCCGCGGGCAGGGTCTCTGCGGCAGATCGGTAAGGGTTGGCAGCTGCCGGCTATGTGACGAAGGCGGGCAATCCATTTTCGGCATCCCAGGTGCAGCGCTTGGTAGCTGCCTGAGGTGCATCGATGCCCGGGTTAGCTGGGCTCGCTCCTATCTGCGATCAACACCGGGGGGTTCCGGCGGCGGCTGAGTGGATGATCCCGTCGCCGGCTTAGTGGCTTGCGCAGTCCCTGACTTGTAGATCACGGGACGCTCCGTAAGAACGCCCGGCCGGCGCGCCCCGCACCGGTGGTTTGTACGTATCCGTCACCACTGATGCTTGCGACGGGCTCTGCGCTAGGGCTTTGGCCGGCACCACCGCATATGCAACCGCAACCACGATAGCCACCAGTTCAGCCAAGGAGATCTTCTTTGTCATTGTCGAACCCGCGCTGCGCTTATTGCATTTTGATGGCGTCCAGGCTGCACGGCCTCTGGCCTACGCGCTGTCCCGTTGCTCTATTCCCGTCAAACTGCGCCACATAGTGGTATGACGCGGCACTACCCGGCGGGGGCTGGCCGACAGTAGTGCTACTGGTGCCGGTGATTCCTGTGCCAATGATGTCGGCAGAGCCATTCGGAGAAATCCGACCCTCAAATCTAGTCCACCCAGGAACATTTGGCACACCGAGCTCAGCCCGAAGGACACCACCGGTAACCTGCGCCGGCATCGTCATCGTATAGCTTTGAGTGCTGCCTACTGCCGGGCAATCCATAGCGACCCGCCAAATGCCGTCGAAGCTTCCGGCGTGATCTTGATTTGTGCCCATTATACTCAGTCGAAATGTGAACGAGATCGTGAGTGAGGACGATTCCCAAGGAATTTGCTTTCCAGAAGATTTTGAGATCACCGCTAGACGAACTAGTTTGAATACTTCCTCGATGCTCACACTCGCTGACATCGCGCGGATCAATTCTCCCGTATAAAGCCCGTTTATACCCTCGCCGTCTGCCTAGGGATGGTTCTCACAGTTTTGCTCTCGTGGACCGCTCTAGCCGCTGAAAGCCGCGTAGCCTTGGTGATCGGTAACGGCGCCTACGGTCACGTGCCGAGCTTGCCCAATCCGGCAAATGATGCGCGCGCCATGGAACAGGCGCTATCTAGCTATGGCTTCCAGGTAACTCGTCTTGAGAATGCAACGAGGTCTCAGATTGAGGCAGCCGTAGTTAGGTTTGTGCAGCAGTTGACACCAGACACAGTAAGCCTCTTGTATTATGCCGGCCACGGCGTCCGGTTGCAGGGGCATAACTATTTAATCCCGGTTGATGCCCGAATCGAAGACGAAGGAGCTATACGCCCAGAAGCCATTGATCTTGGTGAGATGCTTCGACGTATCGCCAGCGCGCATTCGAAAGCCACCTTCATCATTCTGGACGCGTGCCGAAATAACCCGTTCGATCACACCA
>Ga0206907_1030_pt1 | contig 22566 bp, 19 predicted proteins | sample Alteio_BWOrgHeat_80_FD_152951 | JGI IMG/M metagenome (GOLD analysis project Ga0206907, IMG submission 152951) | Enriched cells from forest soil in Barre Woods Harvard Forest LTER site, Petersham, Massachusetts, United States -... | ecosystem: Environmental > Terrestrial > Soil > Temperate forest >...
TGAAAGAAGTTGGTCGGACAAGCGGCCACGTGTGGGAGCAAGCCGAGTTACCGATGGCGGCACGCGGTGGCTACATTTCCTCTAGGAGTGACAATGGAGATCTGCTGACCGGCAACAGCTGCTGAACTTGGTTCCACCGACATTCGCGCAGCAGCGCCGATCACACAGCCGAGTTGCAGGAAGAAGGCAAGCGATCCGATGGTGGGTGCCGACAGGAGGGCGGCGCATAACTGCCCACAGAGCGCGGCAGCAAATCCGTCGACCAGGACCCGCCCCGAATGCTCAGGCGCGTTCGCTGCTGCCTTCGATACCAGCCGTGCGACACGTGCAAATAGCCAAAGTACCATCAGGACGCCAAATATGCCGCCGTTGGCCAGCAGCCCGGGGAGAAGGCTCGACGCGCGGAAGCTTCCCCAACCTACACCAAGGCCATAGCTCGCCCCTACCGTTGCCACGGCTGCAGCGTCGATCCCTGACCGCTCTGTATACGACTCGCTGTCGCCCTTCGAAAGGGTGGAGGTCACCACCTGGTCCACCGACTGCAAAAGCGATGGCTTCAGCACGAATACGGGTCCGATGGCGATGGCGCCGCTGAGCGCCAAAACTGCCACAGTCTTCATAAGTTGCCCCAGGCCGCTAGCGTCCGAGCGCAGGCCCGTCAAAACCGTTAGCAGTGGCAGACCCAGCAAGAGGGTGACGATACCGGTCGTCGACGTAGAGAGCAGCATAGCGACCACTGCAAGCACGAGCAGAAGACTGGGGGCCATCACGCGATAGCGCCGTGCGATTAACCAAAGGCAACAAAAGCAGAGACCTGACAAATAGAACGCCAGGCCGGCTGGTTCGGAAAACGATGCCTGGATGCGTGGCACGCCACCCAGATTCTGTTCGACGATCGCCCAACCAGGATTTGAGTACAGTACATCGTCCAGGAACGGCACTCCGGCAATGCGTGAGGCGAATTGCCAGAATGCCAGACCGACAACAACGTAGCCCCCAAGCAGGTACGCGCAAATGATTCCGCGATAGGAGACCTTACTGTGTGTAAGGAACAATGCTGTGGCTACAGTGATGGTTATATTCATGGCAAGATAGAGCGTCTGCGTGACGTTGCCGGAATTGAATGCCAGTGGGACTAGACCAGGCTGGATCGGATCCGCCTTCTGCGGCCAGACCATCACCGTGCCGGCGAACGCGTCAGGTAGGAGCAGCACCGACAACAGCGCGTAAAACAGTAAAGCCAATAATGGTATCACAGCACGCAGCACTGGTCCCTCCGCGGCATAGCGCATGCCCAGGGCGTACTGCATGATGATGTAGGCGATGAACAACAGGCCAGGCACCATCGCCAAGGGCAGGCCAAAGCTGCCACCGATTACTAGAGCGGCCCCCGCTTCGAACACCGCGGCGACCAGAGCGATCTGGACAAGGCGCAATGGCCGAAGCGCCCATATGAGGCTGAGCGGTAAGACCAAGATACCCAGTACTGTCAGCTTCATTGCGGCTCAGGTCCGGACCGTATGATAGCTGCTTCCGTAGTCATAGAGTTTGGCGGGGCGGCCGCCCGACTGCGCCGCACGCCGAAGGTCAACACGGGTGAGTACGGCACCCAGAAAATGCGCCTGGCTGTTGCGCAGGAGCCGAATGGCATCCTGAACGACGGTGCGCGGTGTCTTTTCCCATTGCACGATCATCAGCGTGGCATCGGCATGCTGCGCCAGCACGAGGCCGTCGTATACTGGAATCACGGGAGGCGTATCCAATATGACGAGGTCATATTGCTTTCGTACGGCCGCGAGCAATTGTGCCATGCGGTTCGATGCGAGCAGTTCCTGCGGATCTCCTGTCCCAGTTCCCGCGGGAATAACGTGTAGGCGTGGCGACACTTCGTGAACGGCGGATGTATCCTCTCCGAGTGTACCCCCGATCAGGACCTCGCTGAGGCCTGGCGATGAAGGGATCTGAAACTGCCTCGCAACGGAAGGTCGGCGGAAGTCACACTCGATCAGAAGGACCCGCCAACCCGTTGCCGCGGTGTTGGCGGCCAAACCTGCAGCCAATACCGACTTTCCTTCTTGTGGCAGCGCGGACGAAACCATGATCACCTTTGGGCGCTCGTCGCCGAGAGCCCGCAAATGCCCCCGCAACTTGTCGAGCGACGCAGCGAACTTGAGTGCGCGACGGCCCCGCGCGGCCACTCTCCGGGCCTTCGCAGAAGCTTTCGGCAGAAGGGCGAGGGTCGGAATCCCCACGCATGCTTCCAATTGCTCGGGCGATCCAAAGCCTCGACGAACCCGTTCGATGAAGCAGGCAAGTGCGACACCGAGCACGGTTGATAGCAATGCCGCTACGGAGACGAGCCGCAGCGGTCTTGGTGCTGACGGGCTCATCGGTGGTTCGGCGCCGGATACCAGGGAGGCATCGGGCTCCTGTATCCCAGCCACATTCGCGAGCTGGGTCACGCGGGTGAGATAGCTGTCATAGATACCGCGCGTTGCGCGGGCTTTGGCCTGTAGGCCCTGCAACCCGACTTCGGCCGAATTTTCGGCGCCGACCGATTCGCGCAGGTCGTCCATCCGCCGCCGCAACGTCTGTTCCTGCTCGTGCGTTGACTGGGCATCTGTGCTGAGGCTTTGGACGATGTTCGACATCTCCTGGGATACGCGCAGTTGCAATCTGCGCAGTTGGGCGCGAGCGGCGACCAATTCCGGGTTGCCACTGCCTTCACTGGCGGCAAGCTGCGCTTCGCGTCCGGCAAGCGTAGCCTCCTGTGAAAGCAGTTGAGTGATGACAGGAGACATCAGGACATCGGGTAATGCTCCTGGCTGCTGGGTATTCAGGGCGGTCCGCGCCTGAGCAAGCTTTGCCTCCTTCTGCGCCCGATCTCGCGCAACCTGCGTGAGTTGCGACGCAACTTCGTTCAACTGCTGGCGGGTTACCGAAGTCGTGCGCGTCGAGCCACTGGTGCCATCGGCAGGCAAATCAAGCAGTCCATGTTGCGCTCGGTACTGCTCGACCGCGCCTTCCGTTTTACGCACCTGATCGGCAAGCTCGGCCAATTGCTCCTGGAACCAGTCATGGGCTCGTTGCATCGCCTGAAATTTTTCCTGGCGCTTGAAGTCAAGGAACTGTCGCGCCAATTCGTTGGCAATCTGGGCGCTCAGGGTCGCGCTCTGCGTGGTTGCCATTACCCGTAACACGCTGGATCGCAGCTCGTTTGCAAAGCTGACCTTGCCGCTCAGGACGGCCGCCGCCAGAGCGGTCAGTTGCCGGTGGGTCGGCGTGGCCGCCTTTGGCTCGGTCGTCGCAATGACATGGTGGATGACTGTCGAAAGCTGACCCAATAGGCCATTGCCTGGCTGGACGAATTCCGGGTTCTGGTCGAGATGCAACGCTTCGACCACTCCGGTCATCAAGGTCGGCGAGCTCAGGATGTCGATTTGCGTTCGTATCAGGCTGGTAACATCGCCCGGGTCGGGCGAAATGGCCTGTAGGTCGCTCACCTGGGTCCGCCGAGGTTCGATAAGGATCGACGCCTCTGCGGTAAATTGCTTCGGTATCGACGTCACGAAGGCAGCGGTCCCTCCGGCGCCCACGGCTATAGTCAGCAGCAGAAGACACCAGTGGCGACCCAGGATCGCGCCAAATCTTGCGAGCGGTATACCAAGAGGTTCCATCCGGTTGATGGATTCCGATGTGCCGGCGAGGGCGACAGCACCAATGGGTATCGGCGACCTCTCGATGCTACGATCCTGCATGTCCATCTCCTAAGTGCGGTCCACAGCTTGTTCCGGAGCAACACGCCCAAACCAGCCTTGCGTGTACTGATATACCCGGAGCATCTCAGGAATTTCCATCAGGCTGGCCACCGAAATGATCAAAATCACAGGCGCAGTCAATATAATTGCTGTTAGCCGCAGTGATGCCGGACTGATCAGCGGATAAATGGTCAATGCTGCTGTGCCTAGAGCAAGCGTCCATGCAAGCGGGCGGATGACCCGATCAAGCTGAGGACACAGTCTGATACATACCCACAGCCGCACGGCGATGCTAATGACGCAGCGGGCTGTCCACGCAAGTGCGGCACCTTCGATACCAAATTGCCGCACGAGAACGATGATGATAGGAGGGAACAGGACTGCCTGGACAAGCAGTATTTTTGCCCCAATGTCCGGCCGTCCGATTGCGTCAGTGAAGGTGCCGGGCAACACCGATGCGCAGGCCACGAATGTGCCGATGCCGAGAATCAGTAGTACTGTATGACTCGCGGCCGCAACTTCAGGGCCGAGCCACAGCGTAAGCAGCTCTTGCGGAAAGCTGACGACCAGGAGGCAAGGTGGCCAAACTGCGAGGATAGTGGTCAGCGAACCGATCCGGAGCAGTGCCCCGGAGCGTGCGGGCATCGTACGATAGCTGGTAGCCACGGCAGGAAAGAAGGCGGTCGAAATTGCAATAGGAATGACGATGAACCGGAGGACAAGATCGAGCGGCGCTGAATAGTATGAGGTGGCCGCCAGGGTCAGCATCCCCGCAACGATCAACCTGTCGACCTGCATGATGAGCGATGAAAGCGTATTCGATATCGTCATCCAGAGGCTGATCGCCACAAGTCCGCGGAGCAATGAGAACTTCAGCCGCGGTCGGCACAGCAGATCTGGTACGGCACGCCAGAGAAGCAACAAATAGATCAAGGTTTGCGCACCGCGCACGGCAACGAGCGCTATTGTCACGCTCACAAGGTCGGCCCGCAGGGCGAGCGCGAGCATTGGACCGATATAATACAGCAGGCTGATCGGAAGATTGACAATGTTGGCGAGGCCGAAGCGCTGGTAGGCGGCCAGTACCCCCCACATGCCGGCGTTGAGCACGATGAGTGGGCCCGCCGCGGCCAGCACGTGAAATGCCAAAATTGTTTCGTCCCGCAGATATGGCGGAACATTCAGCATGTGGTCCACCGCGAGTGGAACCAGCGAATAGGCAACCGCCGCGCCAACGAAACCGCTGATGGACAGGCCTATGAAGGCTATCAGCACCAAGGAGGCAGCGTCGCGCTCCTGCGACGTACCGATCCTCTCAGCCAAAGCCCGGGTTAGCGCAGCGCTCACACCGAGATCCAAAATCCCAAAGGTGCCACAGACGGCCAGGGAGAGAGTAAAAAGTCCCCAGCGTTCGATCCCGAGATGGTGGAGAAGAATCGGCGTTGCGACGAAAGCTATGACCAGGGAGAATACGCGGCCAAGCACGTTCCATAGCGAACCGCGCGCAAGACGCCGGACACTCGACAATGATTCAACGCGCGATGTCATGGCCAGGAACATGCTGATGGATTAGGTTCGTGTCCGGCACGGCGAACGGAAAGCGGGGAGACGCTGTAACCACTCGTTCGTAGGCCGCAGCCGCGAGACGGTCGTAATGAACATGATCGTTGGCAAGTCGGCGCAACGCGCGGGAGGCGGCGTTGAGATCCGGCTCCGCCCACAGGCTGTCGGTATACATGCCATACCGATCCTGTACCGGCACAAGCCGGCAAGGTACAAGTTCACTATTGTACGGTGTCATGAACTCCATATTCCCGGACCAGGCTGTCGCCACGACTGGCACGCCGGTCGCCATAGATTCCAACATTGGTAAGCCAAAGCCTTCGGCGCGATGTAACGAGAGAAGCACGTCGGCCCTGCGGTAGAGCGCGGCCATGGCGTCGTCATCCAGATAATCCCGGATAAGCTCTACATTGTCCTCACGGAGGAGATCAGCGAATGAGTTCTCAAATGCATCAAGATCTGTGGGGCGTCCATTTAGCTTGAGAAGCAGACGAGCTTCTGGCGAGGTGCCAAACGTTGCGTTAAAAGCGAGCAGCGCGCCCTCTGGATTCTTGCGGGACATGCTTGATCTGCTATCGGCCATGGCAAGGACGGTAAATGGCTTCGCCATATCGCGCTGACGCATTGGCCGAGCGGGCGTGTGGTGCGGCACGACATGAATCGGCCGATCGAACAGTTGAACCAGACTTTTTTTGGCAAAATCGCTGGGCGTCCAGATCTCGTCGAAGTGGCGCTCACATCCCGCCCATTCCCGAGGCGGGTCCGGCAACTCCCATGCCCAGTAGGCTATCCGGTATGCATCGGCCGCGTGGGGAAGCACAGTCGCAAGCAAGATAGCGGACTGGGGCCCCCCGGCGTGAACGACGTACGCAGAGCCTGGTTGGTGCGCGACACGGAAGAGGGGATTATGCAAGGCGGGCGCGGCATCAATCAGCTCCGTATTGATGCCGAGACGCCACAAGGCGGCGTGCTGGAGGCGGGCGCCACTCGCCAAACCATTCTGCCGAGCGATCGGACCCACGACTACGACACGGCGGAAATCGCGGGGGCCTGACCGTCCGCCGATTCTGTGGGCAGTAATTCTGGCGGAGCCGGCCAAATATCGATCCGACAATTTACGTTTCAGTCTGGCTGCCAAGCCGACTGTTGAGGCGCCCTGGGATGCTTCAACTTTGGAAGTAAATCGAGGGCAATTTCGGTTTGCCTGAGGTATCACTCGTTCAATCCACAATTATCGGGGTAGTCGTCGAGGTGCTGTGAGTTGTAGACGGCCTGGGTGCGATTAGTGGCGCCCATTTTTCGCATGATGTTGCGGATATGGACCTTCACGGTACTCTCGGTCATGCCAAGCTCGTAGGCGATGACCTTGTTCGCTTTGCCCTGGCGCAGACGCGACAACACCGTCAGCTGTCGGGGAGTCAGCCGGTCAGGCGGCGGCGGGCCGGCGGTCGCTGAACGCTCGGAAGGGCCGGGCAGCAACAGGTCGAGCGGAGCGAAGGTGCCACCGTCTTTGACGAACCGGATCGCAGCAAGTGTAGCCGGCACGTCGGTGACCAGAGTGGGGATGAAGCCCTGGGCGCCGGAATTCAGCGCATTGCGGATGTGTCTCGGTTGGAGCGCGCTTTGGGCGTCGGACAGGACGATGATCGGGATGTTGAGGAATGCCTCCCGCAGCGTTTTGATCTGTTGCAGGGCCGCATTTTCGAACGAACTGCCATGACGGGAGTAGTAAAGGATCACCTCGTATTTTGCAGGAGCAGAGCGGACGCAGTCTGCGACGGTGCTGAATGGGACCAGCGATAACTCTGGATGGATGGCGCCGAAGGCCCTGATCAGGCAGTCCCGGCTGAACCGTAAGGAATCAATCAGGGCAATCTCGACTTTGGTCGAGATGCACTGAATACTGGTCGCCCCGCTGTTGGCCTGTCGCACGAGATCTCTGAAGGAATCCGGGCCGACGGGCGGATCATAATCTTTCACGGACCACAACTCCACCAATGTGCAGCCTATACGTGTGCGTATATCACGCGCCTTGTTCAAAAAAATGCCCAATTGTAGCACATACGACTTATTGGTAACGGGACATCAATCAGGCGAAGTAGCTTAGCCAGATATACCGAACGGTATTGCCAAGTGATTTCCCCATGGCTAACGGTACTGCGCCCGAATGCGCAGAAAGCGTCGCTCAAAATAGGTGAACGATAGCCACGCTGTCGCTACGGCAAGTGGGAAGCCGCAGACGAAAAGCGCAATATGGCTCATCGCAGCGAACGTGCCTGCGGGTTGTACAAAAATCATCGCAAGTCCAATATTGACGACCATCAACGCCGGTACGTGAAACAGGTACCCTCCATACGAAATCCGACCAATGGCTTGTAATGCAGGCATTCTGCACAGCCACAGACAGAACCGCTCGCGGGCAAGAATGCCGATCAGCATCGCGCTCCCGATGGCGGTCGGAATCAGATAGACGGAGATCTCGCGACCCTGGCCGTAGGCAATGCCTGACACGATGTTTCTCATCGCCTCCGGCGAGAAATGACCCACCCTCAAGCCGCCGATCGTGGCGTACACGCTGATATGGATGGCGGCAACGCCGGCCGCCACGATCATGGCCCTATAGGGCAGACGACGATTCCCGGCGATCTCGGTGCGGAACAGAGCGATAAGGGTCCCAGCAGCGAAAGCGTCGAAATGGCCTGGGGCGAAGGCGTACACGGCAAAGGCAATCCTGCCAGGATCCCAACCCAATGTAGTCGCCCATGCGGCGACAGCGGCACGAATCAGCGGCGCGGCCAATATCATGCCAAGCAAAATGCGTATCTGAACAGCACGACTGACCAGCATCAGCAGCGGAAAGACCAGGTAGAATTGCTGCTCCACGGCGAGTGTCCAGAGATGCCCGAACGCCGGCCAGTCAATGTCGGGCGTGTAGTCCGTGAAGGTCATCTTGAAATTGTAGGTGAAGCTCAACAACGAAGGCAGTTCCTCCAGCGGTCCGAACTTCCTAAGCGCCACCAGCGCAATCACGTTCAGGCCGAGGAATGCAAAGTAGAGCGGCCAAATGCGGGCGGCACGACGCACGTAGAAGTGCCAGATGCCCGCTCCCACACTGGCGGCTCTGCGTTGTCCAGCGAGCATGGAGGTGGTCACCGAGAATCCGGACACGACAAAGAACAGCCAGACACCCATCCAACCGCATGGCAGGAGCTTGCAATGAAACGCGACGACGGCGGACATGGCCAGTCCACGCAACGCATCAACCTCGGGTACATACGAAGAAGTCGAAGCGACAGCAGCGTGGGTATCGATTACATTAAGCGGTAACACCTGGGTCGCCGATCCGCCTAGCTCAGGAATCCGCCATGCCATCACAGCTGTCGTCCCATTGTTGCTGCGGGATTCAAGGATGGCCAATGCTCGCCGGCGCCTCGGTAATCTCCGCTCCCTCATACCATCGCACTTTGCCTGGCCCGTTTGTCAGCCTTCCCGTTGTGGTTCGCCAGTTCCAGCCTGTCACACTGAAAAAGTGAATGCTGGCGGCCGGGTTGGTCAAGGCAAACAGTTCGGGCAAATGAACCGCGTCACTTGGTCCGTTGATCAACAGAAAGCCTCCGAACATATTGATCCGGCCGCCATTGCAATGCAGCGGCGGGTGCGTCGGAGGTGCGATTTCCAGCCTGCATCCAATCAGATCAATCCCGCCGTTGTTATCCCAGACCAATCTCTGTGCATAATCGAGGGAGCAACCAAAGAACTTCATGTCGAATCCACCGGCGTTGGATACGCAGCAACCGGAGTTGAATAGGTAGCACTGTGAAAAGCTTATCGTTTCGCCAGCGTCCTTTAGGCCATACGGTGCATGGACACCGAATTCACAGTCGAAAATTGAGGCGTGCGAAAATCCGATGCCATAGGCGCGATCCCCAAATAACACCCCAATGAAGAAGCCATGGATTGAGCAGTCACGGATCATCGCTCGGCTCGAAAGGCCCTCGATGTCCGTGCGGAAGGACAGGCCGGCGACGTGGGGATCTCGTCCTGGTCCTACCAATTCAAAACCTTCGAACACGTGCCGCTCGTGTCCATAGGCAGCCGGACCATCCGCTCTAAACAGAACCGCGGCGGTCCCATCGCGTAATCCAACGAATCTGAGCGTCGAGCCGTCACCGCGCAACGTAACCAAATTGGGATCGACAGTGAGCGTCCGATTCAGGATGTATGCACGGCCGTTGTTCGGCACATATACGGCACCACCGCGCTGCGAACGGGCCTTGTCGATCGAAGATTGCAGCGCACACCAGTCCAGCTCATCTGACAGGTCGGTCGCGGCCGGGAATACCATACGCGCCTCGGCCAGAGTACTGAACCGGGACGACAAGGGATGACTTGTGCCATCAGCAATGGCGCCGTCAGGCAGCAGCGGTGCCACCATTTCCTGGTTCGACACGGTGCGCGCATCGGCCCGATTTGATGCAGCAAGCCAAGCCACGCCGGCCGCCGCGGCGAAAAGCGGGCGTCGTTTCACGGCATCAATCCATTATACACGTTGGCTATTGCAACCGGCTTCGCATCGTCGGCAAGCACGTCATGGCCACGTTGAGCAAGACGGCGAAGCAGCCCTTGAATGGGTTGGTCCACATAGGTGTGGAACGCGCCGCCAGCTGCAATGCCGATTATCGCGCAGGCAAGCAGTACCAGAGTGGTAGGAGGCAGCACCTGAAGCCTCAGCACTGCGATCGCAAGCAGCGTGATAACCGAGTAATGGACCAGGTATATCGCGTAAGAGGCGCCGCCGAGCCATACAAGCGGGGAAAATACGCGTAAGCGGCCTGCTCGTTCCAGAAGTGTTATCGCGACGATGATTGCGGCCGAACCAAAGCCAAAAACCAGAAACCGCGTCGAGCTCAGGGCCTGTGCCTGCCATATAGCCTCGTAGAGCAGGCCACCAACGAACGTTCCCGAACCAAGGGTAAGCAGGACGAGCTGAGCATGTTTACCAATGAGGCGCTCGCAGGAGTGATGCATTATCAACCAGGCGCACGTCATACCGATGCCAAATTCGAGGCAGATCGGACGCAGGTAGTAAGCGACAATTGGGGTGTCACAATGGAGTAAATTAACGGCAGTCAGGGCAATTGCGGCCTGCCATGTAAGCAGGACCAGCATACCCAGACGACGGTTCAGAAGTAGCACGGCGAACAGGACGTAAAAAAAGATTTCGTATGTCAGCGTCCAAGTGACGTTGACGAGTGGAGGACCGTTTTGGGGTAGGAGCAGAGCGCTGGCAATAATATTCCAGGGGTCAAGCTTCGAAGCCTTCGCGGTTCCTCCGAACTGACAGGCGTAGATGGCAGCAGCCAGCGCAGTGAGGATCCAGACACTTGGGAATATGCGGCAGAAGCGTTTGTAAAAATAGAGACGAACGCTACCCGGCCTGCCAATGTCCCTCGCATGCGTTGCCATAATGATAAAGCCGCTCAGGACAAAAAACAGATCGACCCCCCTATCCCCTGACCCGAAAAGGCCTCCAAAGGGGATGACGCCCGCGCGCGCGCTGAAGATGTCCTGCAGATGGTACAAGACAACCAGAAGCGCAGCGATACCCCGCAAGGCCTCGAGTGTCTGCAGTTTTGCCACGCGCTGGGGCGTCCCCCATTCGCGAGCAGTAGGCACAAGTGGGGTATGGGTCCGGATGCTAGATCGATGCGACATTGGGACCGCTCCGGCATCGCTGGGGGCATGAGGCATGGCGTTGTTTTGCGTCACCCATTGCCAATGCGCAAAGCCCAATCAGCGGTTAACGGGCTGCCCAATTTGATAATGATAAACCAAATGGTCGCGGCGAGGCGAATAGTACTAGCCAGATGGATAGGACTAAAGGAGTAGTTAGGGCGCGTATCCTCCTTACGGTGCATGGTACGGACGGGTCGGGATTCGATACGATGAGGTGCTGACATGATCAAGCGTACATCTGAACCATTCTGAAAGAGAGCTATGCGATTCATCCGGGGCGGACTGCGAGGCGTTTGGACGATCGAGCCCGTCGCAGCGCGTGACGACCGCGGCTTTTTTGCCCGGACTTTCTGTGTTCAGGAATTTGCAGCTCACGGACTGGAAGCCAATTTCGTCCAGCACAGCATATCTCATTCCCGTGTCCGGGGAACCGTGCGTGGATTGCATTTCCAGCGGCATCCTCATACGGAAATCAAGTTGGTTAGCTGCCAAAGGGGCAAAATCTGGGACGTAGTCGTCGATCTTCGAGCGGGCTCGCCCACCTATTGCCGCTGGGAATCATTCATGCTCTCGGCCGAGAATCGTCGTCAGCTGTACATTCCGCGTGGCTTTGCGCACGGTTTCCAAAGTCTGTCGGACGATGCGGAAGTCGCCTACATGATCGCGAACTACTACGTACCTGACGCCGGAGGGGGAGTGCGCTACAACGATCCAGCCTTCGGCATTGACTGGCCGCTTCCACCAACGATGCTATCCGACAAGGATCAGTCCTGGCCGGACTTCTCGCCAGAGGTCGGCGCCGAAGCCGGTTGAGTAGGCGCCCCTCATGTGTCGATGGCAGAGCCCAAAATGCCATGGGCCATCAGTCGATCGGCTGCCGCACGTATCGTGGCAAACGGCATGTCTGCACGATTGGCGATGTCCAAAAGGGAATGCTCGCCATCTGATAGGTTCAGGACCCAAAGCATTGCCATCGCGTTCGCCGCGCCGGCCGGATCGCCGCCAGTCGACGCGTAGAGACCCCGCCGCCCCAACTGCGGTTCGCATTTGGGAAGCAGGTTGCGCAGGCGAGCATTGTTTTCGACGGCGTCTATTGCGGAAACAATTGTGTGGTAGGATTCGGCTAAGTGCAGCGGCTGAATGAGGTCCAGATTATCGGCTGAGGTGTGGTATTCGGAAAACGTCCCGAATTGGCTGCGCTGCAACAGCCCCACTGGGAGGTTGAACCCGGGCGAGCAGAACTGACGTTCATCGTAACCGTACGGCGAGAATTCAACGACCCTGGCGGATGGCGCTGCATGTCGCAGGACATGCGTCATAATCGCGTCGATGTCAGCGCTGCCGCGTCGTGTCTTCTTGTAGGTAGGGCCGCCCTTGTCGCCGACGCCGGCCACGACCAGGCCGTGTGCAATCCGCCCCACTAGGTGTTCATTCCGTGACAGCCACACGATAGCGCCAATGGTGCCAGGGGCGAACAAAAAGCGATAGCTATAGCGCGTCTTCAACGGTGCCATTCGTTCCGCCAAGAGCGCCAACAGGGCGACGCCCGAGCAGTTGTCGTTGGCCAACGATGGGTGGCAGACATGCGCGGATAGGAGGACTTCCTCATCGGTCTGTCCACGGTGTAGGTACTCACCGTAGGTCAGGCTGCCGTCTTCGAGTGCCGAATCGATCAGCACTTCATAAATCCCGTCGCGAAGTCCCTGTAATTGGTTATGGGCCATGCAGAAGCCCCATTGCGTCTGATAATACGATGTTCGATACGGTATGAGATCCGGTTGGTCAGGCAGCGTGAAGATATGTCGTTTCAGCTCGGATAGCTGGAAATGGCCCTGGACCGGAGCGCTGTAGCTGACAACGTGAAGGTTGCAGGCCTGGAAGTCGAGGATACGCTCTCCTGCAGCGTTCTTGATGAACGCGTCGCGAATGTTCCACTCCTGTGGGACTGCCCAGTCGAATGCCTTCGTCCCCGTTGGTACCTCACGAATGTCCAGGCGTACGTGGTCTGAGAGGTGGGCTAATGTTTTGCGAACTCCATGACCGGTGATACTGCGGCAGATTGGATACAGTTCGCTGGCAAGGGAGAAGATCTCCTCACCGATGTCCGGCGTACTGAGTTGATCGGCAAGAGGCACAATCGACAGCATTGGAAGCGCGGTTCGTCGCAGCTATTCTGCGGCCGTCCGCTGGTGCGGTGCGTGCCTTAGATCGGGCTCAAGTATTCCAAGCGCCAGCAACTGCTTAACATGGCTCGTACGTTGATAGCGCGACCCTTCAAAGTCGGTCCGCGTCATGCGGCCCGAACGGTAGGACTCGTAGAGTTGTCGCGCACCGCGATCCACGTCCCAAAGTGGCTGGAAAGCGGGTAGCACACGAGCGATCTTGTCGAAACTTACACGATACGAACGTTTGTCAGGCCCCGCTTCGGGTGCAACCTCGATACGGCAATTCGGAACCACCCGAGCCACGGCTTCGGCGATATCGATGATCCGGTAGTTTTGATCGGACCGTCCGACATTGAATGCCTGGTTCGCCACATCCTCCGGCCTGGCAGCCAGAACCGCAATGAAAGCCCGCGCGATATCTTGTATATGGACAATCGGTCGCCACGGCGAACCGTCGGACTGAAGGTAGATCCTTCCCGTCGTTACGGCGTGAGCCACAAGATTATTGAGAACGACATCCAGGCGCAGGCGCGGGGACACGCCGTAGGCCGTGGCCGGGCGCAGAAAGGTGGGTGAAAAGTCGCCTCCGGCAAGTGGCGAGATGTCGCGTTCCGACCACACTTTCGACTGACCATAAGCCGTAACCGGATTCAGGGTACCTGTTTCGTCAATCACATCGTCGCCTGCCGCTCCATAGTTGCTGCAGGATGAGGCGAACAGAAAGCGCCGGACGCCCACTTCCTTGCACAACGTGGCCAGACGGGCGCTGCCGCGGTGGTTGATTGCATAGGTGATATCGGGGTTGAGATCGCTCAACGGATCGTTCGAGAGCGCTGCTAGGTGAATGCAAGCGTCGAACCCTTGTAGATCGTACAGCTCCAAGTCCCGCACGTCCTTCCGGAGGCTCGGGACTGACACGATTGCGCCGCCTGGTTTATAACTGCAGCGCTCATAGATATCGCTGTCCACGCCGATGACGCTGTGGCCCGCTTGTAACAGCATCGGAACCATGACGGTGCCGATGTAGCCAAGATGGCCCGTAACCAGAACCCTCATCTGCAGCTCCTGACTTGGCTTGGGGCTCATTGGCAGGCCAACAGCGCACACTGCGGAGGGTCCAGCCTTGCCTTGCGTATCCCGAGGTTAATGGGTGGCTGGAGTTCGGTAACGTCACCAATTGGGCGAGCCGTTCGCAGGCATGTAATCCTAATAGCGTATAGCGTCGGCTATGCTCCCCGCGTCACTCTGGGCGCTCCTATTCGCCAGGTGAAGAATACATGCAGGACGCACGCATAATCGTTGTGGGCGCATCTGGAGACATCGGACGAGCGATTGCGGTCACCCTGCTGGAGGCGGGGTCCGAGGTGCTCGTGCTGGGTCGCCGCCTGGACTCTCTCGCCCGCATCCAGTCGCCCTTGTCCCGACACAAGCCAATCTGCCTTTCGGTGGACCTGACCGACGCGGCCGCCGTCGAGCGACTGGCGACCGATCTCGCTGCCGCCAAACAATTGGATGGACTGATTCTAAGCTCAGGGACCTATGACCGCTCGAAGCGTCCGGAGGGGCTTCGGAAACAGCTCGAAGCCAACCTGATTGGCCCCTATGCGCTACTCCGTGCTGTCCTACCGCTGCTTGTCGAAAGCAAGGGCCATGTCGTGTTCATCAATTCCAGCCAGGCACTTCGGGCATCGGCCGACGTGGAACAATATGCCGCCACCAAGCATGCATTGAAGGCGATCGCAGACAGCTTGCGCGACGAAGTGAATGAAAGTGGCGTGCGCGTTACGTCACTGTACCTTGGACGCACGGCAGGGGAAAGACAGCGTGAGATATTTGCTATGGAGGGTCGGCGGTATTGCCCTGAGCGACTCGTTCAGCCAGCCGATGTCGGTCGAATGGTGCATCAGGTTATGCAGCTCTCGCGTACGGTCGAGGTTACCGACGTTATGATGCGGCCGATGCTGAAGCCCGACCGACCTATCGGGGAACGACGCCAGGATGTGCCTGCTGTCGCGAACCCACAAAAGTGCTCAAAATGAGCCGGATCACCCATAAGTATGACAGAGAAGCGCGCGTTTCGGGATTGCGGCGCGAAACCCTTCCAGTGATTATCCAGGGACAGCGTAACACGAGATGATGCCGTTCGGCGACGACTTTCCAGGCGTATGGCAGGCTTTTTCGGGCCATGCCTTGTACGGTCAACCAATGACGGCCGGTGTTTGCCAAGAAGTTGAGTGTGAGTAGGGCGCCAGATTTACGGCAGGTTAACGCCCGTGAACTATCCCGTTTGGCAGGTTCAATAAGTACAGGGCGTCATATGAGTGCAGTAACGACGGATCGGCCTTTAGCAAGCGGGCCGGAGAACGAGATTGAGCTTGGCCAACTGGTGTCTGCGCGGCTCGCGGCTGAGTCTGCCAGGCTGAAGGAAGAGTTTGGCGGCCCCAATCCGGATCGGATACGATTCTGTGTATTGGACGACTTGCTCCCAGAGGCGATCTTCTTGTCTGCCTTCGGCCAATTGCCCAGGCTCTCGGACATGGTCAGACGGGCTGACATGAGGGAAAGGAAGTTCGTAAGTGCGAACCTCGACAAGCTCGAGGGCCCGATCGTAGATATTGTCCTCGCGCTTGCAGACCCTCGAATTGCCAAGATCGTCGCTGGAATAATCGGCAAGAAGAGACTGGAGGTAGACCCCAGTCTCTACAATGGTGGGATCACCGTCATGCTGCCGGGCGACTTCATGTGCCCGCATCTCGACAATTCCCACGATCAGGCGCGCAAGCGACGGCGTGACGTGGTGCTGCTCTATTACTTCTCGCCGTTTTGGCTGCCGGAGTATCAGGGTTCGCTCGAACTCTGGAGGCTGGATGGGAAGACGTCGCAGTCATCGATAGAATACAAACCAAATCGGCTTGTCATCCTTGAGACGACCGATCATTCGTGGCATTCGATTCAGTCGATCCTGGGGCCGATGCCGCGCGCAAGCGTGACATCCTATTTTTATGGGCCAGAGAGCGAGAGATCTCCAGTACGCCTCACACGCTTCACTTCGTGGCCTGGAGATCCGCTGCGCGGAATGCTGTTTGATGCCCAGTTCCATTTGCGGTCTATCGCAGCACGTTTTATTCGGCGCTCGGTTGGTAATCGGCACGTATACCGGCCAGAGGCCACACCCAGTGCCCGGACTGTTGAAGCGAGCACTGGCACTCCACATCGGCGGCCTTGAGTTGGAGAGCAGGATTGGCAGCATCAACGGTTGCAGGCAGCCTAGTCGACAATCAAGGGTTTGGCATCGTGTCGCGTGATGTCAAACCCCGCCCGCGTCGGCCGCTCACCACGCGGTTCTATGATGGTCTGAAGGGAGGCCTCCAGAGCCTGGACCGCTTCTCCCGTATGCATGATCGGTTCGTGCTAGACGATCGACGGCAGAGATCGAATACGCTCGTTTGTGTACTTGCGGGATACAAGCCCGAGTTGTGGCCCTTTGTCATGCCTCGGCTCCGATTAGCGCTGCCTGATGCAGACGTGTGCGTCGTGTCGCCCGGTCTTCGCCTTGACAGCCTTGCAGAGCTCTGTGGCAGCGAAGGATGGAGCTACCTCAGCACCGCCACCAACGATGTCGCGCTGGCACAGAACGTATGCTACCGGCTTCATCCTGACGCCTCAATGATCGTCAAGCTCGACGAAGACATGTTTTTGCTTCCGGCGACCATCAGCACGTTGCTCACCGAATACCAGAGCATAAGGCGGCAAGGTGCGGTCGATCCCGGCTTTGTCGCTCCAATGATTCCGTTGAACGGCTTCTGCTATCGACATCTGCTCGAAATGCTGGGGCTGCTCGAAGAGTACGAGGCACGATTTGGCAGTGCCCGAATGGCGACCTCGGGCATCGCAATCCAGACCGATCCCGCAGCAGCGCTGTGGATCTGGGAAAAGACGAGTCCGCTGATCACTACGGCGGAACGCCTGGCAATCAAGGGAACGCGTCGGCTGCTTTGCCCCATCCAGTTCAGTATTGGACTGATCGTCTTCGAGCGCGCATTCTGGGAGGAGATCGGGTTCCTGCCGGTGTACAGGCATCGTCTGCTGACTGGAATCAGTACACTTGGCGGCGACGAGGCCTATATTTGCGGCCAAGCGTTGGAGAAGTCCAGGCCAGGGGTTGTAACCACGGCGACTTGCGCGGGTCATTTCTCCTTTGGTCCGCAGTACGCCGCGATGAAATCACTTCTCGATGTCCACTCTGAGATCTTCCAAAGATGAGCCTCGTGGAAGTTGCACGCATTTTAGGCGAGGGAGAGGGGGCGGAATGACCCGGCGAGACTGGCTCATCGTTGGCGCCGGGTTTACTGGCGCTGTGCTTGCCGAACGAATCGCGAGCGAACTTGATCAATCTGTATTGGTGATCGACCGACGCAACCATATAGGCGGTAATGCGTATGATAGCCGCGAGGACGCACTGCTGGTCCATCGATATGGCCCCCACATATTCCATACGAACAGCACGCGTGTCTGGGAGTATCTGAGCCGTTTCACCGAGTGGCGCCCATATTTCCACCACGTGTTGGGCATTGTTGACGGAAAGCACGTCCCCGTGCCGTTCAATCTGAATTCGATCCTTGCGCTGTTCCCGCCGCGGATGGCGGATCGGCTGTGCGATACTTTGGTCCAGCGCTACGGCTTCGGTCAAAAGGTGCCGATCCTGAAGCTGCGCGCGGAGCAGGAGCCGGACCTCCGCTTCCTGGCGGACTATGTGTATTCGAAAGTGTTTGAAGGCTATACGTTGAAACAGTGGGGGATGCGCCCTGAGGATCTTGGTCCGGGTGTTACCGCACGCGTGCCAATACTGATCAGCCGCGATGATAGATACTTCCAGGACCGCTATCAGGCCATGCCACGAGACGGATACACGGCCTTGTTCCGTCGACTGCTCGATCATCCGCGGATCACAGTAGAGCTCGGCTCTGAATATTCAGACGCGATGGCGAGCACCCGTTTTGATCGGGTGATATTTACCGGACCTATCGACGAGTTCTTTGACTACTCCCATGGGCCACTGCCATACCGCAGTCTCCGTTTCGAACGTCGAAGTGAAGCACGCCATGCCGGTCTGCCGGTCGGCACGGTCAATTACCCAAACGAATTTGAGTTTACGCGTATCTCTGACCAACGACATCTGAGCGGCGAGCTTGATGCTGCGCCGCTGCTGATAACCGAGTACCCTGGCCAATACGTTCCAGGCGTCAACGAGCCCTATTATCCAATACCGACCGAGGCGACCGGCGCCTTGCTGGCACGCTATCAGACTGACGCAACTGAATTGGATGGCAAGGTCTTTTTTGCCGGCCGTCTCGGCGACTACTCCTATTACAACATGGATCAGGCGTGTGCACGCGCGCTCGCACTATTTGAGAAGCGTATTGTCCCGCTTGTTACGCGTGCTGCCGATGCTGTCCCGGTACCTGCCTGAGCGGCAGTTCGTCCGAACAGCCAATACGCTACGCCGATCAGTCCGGTTGCCGTTCGTGACCGGGTAGGCAACGATGATTGCGGCGCAATGCACTTACTTTGGGAGGATTGATGTCGGCCAATGATCCGGCAGTGCAGGCCCCACGCATGGTGAGCGAGGGACCAGACGCGCTCGCCCCGGCGCAGTCGTCCGATCGGACGGATATGACAATCGCGGAGCGGAGCCGTCTCGAACTGCTTGATCGCTTGCTGAATGATCCCGCCGTACCATTCCAGCCGTCAAAGGTGTGGTCGCTGGCTGCGGAGATCGCGGAGGACCCATAATCATTGTATGCCGCGCGGTGGGCCGGGTCAAAGTGCCAGGTGAAGCCTCAAGGCGACGATGTTTTGGTTGTAGGCGCCACTCGTAAGGGTGGTCGGGTTGTTGGTCGTGGAAGAACTATTGCTGCCGATTTGTTTGGTAAAGTCACAGTCGAACGACAGTCGCATATTCCGGTTCATTAGCCAATTGGCGCTCAGGCCCGTGGTGACATTGGTTTGGGCCCCGCCTTGCAGATATTGTGCATACTGCGCACCGACGCGTGCCTGCAGAATGATATCGCGCCGGAGCTCATGGTCTACGGCCAGGCGGGCCTGTGTAAGGACGTAGCCATTCGTCCCGGCGGACTGCGGATCCTCGATCTGGCGGGAGAGCGAGCCAGTGACGGTTGTCAGTCCGGTGGGCTGCCATATCACACTGCCTTCGGCGATCGGGGCTGTGCGGGTTGCGAATTGATTGTCCGCAAATTCCCGCACTTCCACACCAACGAGCAATCGATACCGCCAAACGCTCTTGGCCTGGTAATCCAATCCGGCCAGGAGCAGGAAGCTTGTGGAGTCGTTGTTGGGTGCTCCCGGCTGCTGCGCAGTATACTGGGAACTGACGCCTCGCAAGACGACCAGCACGCCGCCTTCGTCGCTTAGGGAATATCGATTGGTGACGCCGCCGGCAAAGGCGTTGCGATCCAGAAATCCGAGATTGACGGGCGTGCCCAGTACGGACGCCGTGCCATATCGGTAGGCTCCGAAGCTTATGTCCGGCGTGACGGTGAGGCGGCTGAATGTAAATGTGTAGCTGAGCCGGGCACTGTCGGTACTGTCGGAGACGGGGGTCACCGATTGCACGGTCGCGATGCCGGTCCCCAACTGATGGTATGAACTGTGATAATAGGCAAGCGTTAGCTGACTTTCGTCGATGGTATAGCCGCCCACTGCGCCAACATTCCAGTCGGTATAGCTTTCGCCGGGCAGGGAGAAGAACTGGTAATGGTCAACGCCGACCGATGCGCCGAGGCTGTCGCGTTCCCAGTCCGATGCTGCTGAGACGGAACCTGTGGCCCGGGATCCTGAGCTCGCCGAACCCGGCACGCCGTTAACGTTGGAATTGTAGAATGTGGACACATCGGCGTCTGGGCGAATCAGGAAACCACCGGCCCTGATGCCAGGGGTTTCATACCCAGGGCGGAGCCGCGACAGAACCGTTACACCCAGTTGCTGATCGTACCCTGAGACGCCGGTGGGAAAGTAGAGGTCCAGGCTTTGTGCCCGAACTTCTGTTGTCCATGCCGCAAAAGTTGCAGCCGTGAAAAGGGAGAGACCCACACGGTAGGCATTGCAGCAGCCGGAGTCCGCGATCAGCCGACGCAACAACGGCGGTGCTCTAGACACCAAGGCTCGCCGACGATCCGTAGTCACTCCATAGCATCAGCAGGAACCCGAGTTGACTCCGAACCGCCGGAAGAACCAAACCGGATGGTAACGGTAGTCAATACGGGATTGCAAGCGGGACTTCACCGGTGGCGCGGAGCTATCCGACTCGAGTCGAGTGGAGCGCCAATCAGCCCAGGCGGCCTTTGCGCAGGAAAAGCCCTTCCGCGTAGCGCTCCGGGGCACGGCATTCCATTCCTCGCAGGCGCGCAAGGCTGCGGAAGACCTCGTCGTCGAACCAATCCTTGGAGCGCTGGGTATCGAAACGGGACAGCAGAATGGCGAGCTTCCGATCGAAAGTCCTGGCGCTGAGCGCAGAGTAAATGTTCGGCTGGGCAAGATCGCCATCCCACTTCGGTATCTCGTATTCGAGAATCAGATGATCACGAAACGTGTTCCACGTCAGATTGGAGACCTCACGATGATCCTGGTGGGCATCACCGTTCCGGTGCGTAAATATCACATCTGGGTTGAAGCCGAGCTTCAACCTCTCCATCCAGAGCTTTATATCGCCCCCCTGGTAGGGGAAAAAACCGTCGCGGAATTCGCCCAGCTCAACATTCATCGAGACAGCACCGTCGAGAAAGGCCGCCGCTGAGGATACTGCTTCAGCGGCGCGCTGACCTCCGGCACTCAGAACACACCACCGGACGGTTAGCTGTACGCCGGCGGCGATCCATTCCAGCAGAGTGCCCCCTACCCCTATCTCAATATCATCGGAATGAGCGCCGAGACAGAGAACCGACAGACTTTCCCCCGCTCGAGGGAAGCCGAAGCTTCGCATCCTACCGACCCGCCAGCGTCATGACGCGGCCGGGCGCGCGCCACGGCGCACGCCCCTGCTCAACCATGTCCTCGAGAACCTGGCGATCCCGCATCGTGTCCATGGCACGCCAAAAGCCAGTATATTTGTATGCCATCAGTTGGTCGTCGGCAATCAACCGGCGGAATGGCTCGATTACCAATTCCTCACCCTCGACCATGTAGTCGAAGATCTTCGGACGCATTATGAAAAAGCCGCCATTTATCCAGACGTTCGAATCATCCGAGCCGACCAGGGCACGAACGCGGCCATCATCTTCGATATCCGCCAAGTGGAATGTTACCGGGGGATGCACCGCAAGGAAGCATGCGGCTTTGCCGCTTGCCCGGAATTGTCTGATCATCTCGTTCACATCGACGTCCGATAGTCCGTCGCTGTAATTTGCCAGGAAGATGTCCTCGCCCATCACATGGTCGCGGACCGCCCATAGCCGCTCTCCGATATTGCGCCAGACGCCGGTATCGATCATGGCAACATTCCAATCCTCCTGGGGTTTGCCCAGGAGTTCGACCTTCGTGCCATTACCGGACATCAGACAATCAGCGTAGATATGTGGCCGATAATCCAGGAAGAACCGCTTGATGACGTCGGCCTTGTATCCCATGCAGAGGATGAAGTCGCGATGGCCATGTTCGCTATAGTACTGCATGAGATGCCGGAGGATGGGCTCATGTCCGACCGGGATCATGGGCTTCGGTATGGGCTCCGGATATTCGCGAATCCGTGTTCCGAGCCCGCCGCAGAAGAGTACAACCTTCATGACGGGAACTCCCTCGGATCAATCACTGCGACTTCGGGGATGGGGACGATGAACCTGGCACCCCAATCGCCGACGTTGCGCATCTGGCCGATGATCTCATGCCTGAGGTTCCACGGCAGAATGAGGATGTAGTCTGGTCGGGCCTGCTCGATCAACTCGACCGGATGGATCGGAATGTGCATGCCCGGCGTGAAGCGCCCATGCTTGTAAGGATTGCGGTCCACGGTGAAATCCAGAAAGTCCGTGCCAATGCCGCAGTAATTCAGCAGCGTGTTGCCCTTGCCGGGCGCGCCGTAACCACAGATCGTCTTGCCGGCATTTTTTGCCTCAATAAGGAACGACAGCAACCTGCGCTTGGTGAGTCGGACTTTCTCGGCGAAACTGGTGTAGCCGCCGAGATCGTGCAGGCCAAGTTGTCGTTCTGCCATGAGCAAAGCGTCGACCCGCATGCTCGTCGGGTGTCCGGATTCCTTATGGGCCAGATAGACGCGGAGCGAGCCACCGTGGGTAGGCAATTGCTCGACGTCGACGAGTCGCAAATCGTGC
>Ga0206907_1031_pt1 | contig 21912 bp, 17 predicted proteins | sample Alteio_BWOrgHeat_80_FD_152951 | JGI IMG/M metagenome (GOLD analysis project Ga0206907, IMG submission 152951) | Enriched cells from forest soil in Barre Woods Harvard Forest LTER site, Petersham, Massachusetts, United States -... | ecosystem: Environmental > Terrestrial > Soil > Temperate forest >...
TGCGAGGTCTGGCGGTGGCTCAGCCGACTAGCGCCAGCGCGAACATGACCAGCGCGTAGATCGCCAGCGGTCCCATCGCCACCGCCACCAGCCCGCCGATCAACCAGTCGATCCACTCCATGCGCGATCCTGTGGGCCGCCAAGCTGCCGCGCAAGCGTTTGGAAGGTGCGTAGAGAACCCTGGCAATAGTGACTGACCAACCCTACCGCTGATTTGGTCGTTGTGGAGGAGCGCGTGGTTTCACCCCCATGCGCGGCGGGCCGGGCGTCTGGGTTTTCCTGGGACGGCGACCTGGTGCCTCGCCCGTCACGGTTCCCCTCGATGGGGCCACGTCTGAGCATGGCGAAGATCCCAGTAGGATGGTGGTCGTGGGCCGCCCGGGCTTGTGCAGTGCTGGTGGTGATTTGCGGAGCGCTGCTCTTGGGCGCCGGCTGCGCGGCCTTTTTCGACCTGCTTTGACCACCCGGAATAATTATGACTCGCCAAGGTTGTACCCCGTAGGGTATGCGGCGTCGGTTACCTTTCCGGAACGCCGCGATGAGTAAGATCCCAAAACAATGCATCTTCTGCGGCGGGTTCGGTGTCACGAAAGAGCATGTGATACCTCCGTGGATAGGACGTGCCCTCGACGGCACATCTACCCATCGCGTGGCTATATCCATGGATATAAACTTGCGCGAGCTAACGCTCTCGACCGGCACCCCGCCGCGAACACTCCAGGGCCATATCTTCACAAGAAAGGTCCGTGGGGTTTGCCGCAGTTGCAATGAGGGATGGTTGAGCCGGCTAGAGCAGCATGTTCGACCCATGTTGGTGCCGCTTATTGCCGACCAGCAAGTCGTGTTGACAGTCGATGACCAGAGAACACTCGCTTGCTGGGTAGCGACGACAGCAATGGTCAACCAGTTCTTCTCGCCAACCTACGTCGTCACACCGCATGAGGAACGTCGCTATCTGATGTCTAGAGGCTTTCCTCCAGACAACTGGGCGATTTTCGCTGCGCCTTTATGCGGGGAAAAGTGGAGCACAATGATTCAGAGTGAGGCGGGAACATTAGGTCGAACGCCAACCGGTTCTGGCTAGTAAGGGCCACAACACGCACGCTACCAGCTTCGGGCTCGGCCGGGTGTTCTTCATGGCATACAGCACGCACGACATCAGCGGGCTCTGGCCGAATACTCCATCAGCCTTCCAGCCAAGCCAACTATGGCCGCTTCCGACTTCTCCGCTTGGGTGGCCCGCTACGCTTCCATTTGGAGACGACCCCTCGCCCGTCATCCACCTGGCATTTCACCCTGGAGATGGCGGTAAATTCCCTTCAATATAGCGGCGTCGCGATTTCGCTGCGCGGCACTTAAGCTGATCCCAGCGGCACGTTCGCGATCTAGCACCCCAGACCGGGTCGGCTGATGATCAAGTCCGCCATAGATGTTGGCAATCCGGGCTGGCGGAGGTTTGTCAAAAGTCGGCTTGCCGGTCACAACCGGAGTCTCTGTAAAGGACATATCCGGGACGGGATCCTGCCCGCCATCCGCGAATGCGGATTCGATATCGAGGCCGAGGACTGCCACAATGGTAAGCAGCACGATTGCAGATCCTGTCTTCATTTCTCTGTCCCTATCTCCACAGCGATTTGGCTGGAGTGGCGCCAAGTGCAGCGCTCGATGTACGGCGACTGCCGTATTAGGCAACGAAATGGGCCGACGTGACTTTCGGTCCGTTTCGCTGTAATGCTCCGTCGGATGGTCGGTTATTGCCAGGGGTCCGGTGGGAAGAGCCACGTCCCTTGGTTTGTCTCGGTGACATACGTACCGACTCCTGCGCCATGCGCCTGGCTCCCTGCGGGGTTTTTACTCACCGGGTGGGACGGCATGTTTCCCCAGAAATCCGGGTACTCGTAACCACGGTCGGCGGTGGTGGCATAGAAGCCAATCGATGCGTCGCTCTGCGCATTCGCCATCGCGGTGCTGCCTGTGGCAGGCTTGGCAACAACATCGGGCAACTCGGTGAAGACGGTGTTCGGGATAGTGCCTTGCCTGCTATCGGCCAAGGCAGGTGTGATGCCGAGCCCAAGAACCGTAAGCGCGGCTAGCAACGTGGTTGAAGTGAATTGAGTTTTCATAGTCTTGCACCTTTTCTCGTCGCTGGCTTGCTTGCGAGTGCGAGCGGAAGGTGCATCGACAGCCTTAGGCGCCCCATCGCTTGAACATAAAATCGGTCTTAAGTTGTTTCTTCATCCTCCGGCGAGCGTCAGCTCATTCGCAGGGTTCTGTCAGTAGTTACGCCAGTCGGTAGCTGTGGCAAATTCTCCCCGATCTAGCAGGAGTGAAGCGAGATGCGCTGCCCGGCATGTAGATCGACCGCGATCCGCGAACGACCAGAGCCGACGGCACAAGGCTACCGCCAGTTCCGCTGCCGGTGCGGCAAGCAGTTCAATGAACGCAGCGCCGGCGTGCTGAATGAGGCACGATACCCGAGCGATATCATCTCCCTCGTGGTGTTCTGGCGGCTGCGCTACAAGCTGAGCCTGCGCGACCTGGCGGAAATGTTTCTGACCCGCGGGTTCATCTTCACCTGCGAGGCAGTGCGGGAGTGGGAGGCGAGGCTCACACCGGCTCTGGCGGAGAACCTCCGTCGCAAACGCGAGGGCCAATCGATGAAACGTACATCAGAGTGCGTGGCCAATGCGGTATCGCAATCGCGCGATCGATCACGACGGCGCCCTGGTCGACGTCATGCTGAGCAAGTACTGCGATTTGGCTGCCGCCAAGGCATTCTCTCGGTCCGCCAAGACGGTCACCGGTGTCACGCCGGGACCGGGTCACGACAGACGGCCATGACGCCTATCCGAGAGCGATCCGGATAAGAGCTCGGCCGGCAAGTGCATATCGGACGAGTTACTACCTCAACGACAGACTTTAGCAGGACCATCCCGGCATCGTCGGCCGATGCCGGGACTGAAGAGCACCGCGTCAGCGGCACGCTACTGCCAATGCCACGATGAATTGCGTAACTTCCTCCGTTGTCGATCCCGGATGCGCCAACATGTTCCTGCGGCAACACGGCGTTGGCACCACATGCAGACAACGGCAATCGGCCTCCATATTCTGGCAAACGCCAGAGGGGCTCGCCACCTCGTGCTAACTCGTCGAGCCGTCAGGCGCCAGACCTGACAGAACCGTCTCGGATAGCGGCCCTGGTATCCCTGCCGACCAGCGGAGGCTGTGCTGCGCCGCTTCTATCGGACAGAACAGGGCCGCCATACGCCAAGCAGCGGACTTGGATCGGCGCTGGTCGCAGGTGTCGCCGAATTACACGACATGGCGATTGCGATCACGGACGCGAATCCGGGTTGCCGGATCGCATTGATTGGCGCTCCCGCCGCTGGGAAAGCTGAAATCGATTTTACGCCCGCGCGAAGCGGCTCCTAATCGTCGTTCCCTATGTTGCATTTCAGCGCAGGGCACTGACGGCCCTGTGCGGGCCGATCGTTCCAACGATCGGGCTCGATAGCACAGTGAACGATAGAGAAGACCATGAAAATCATGATCCTCGCGCCACCGCGGGTCCTGCCGCCAGCGCTGCTGTGCGCGACAAAACCCTGCGCGAGTGCATGCAGCATTTTGTCATCCCTGCTGCTTGCCGGAGCGGTCTCGCTCGCTGCCGTAGCCGCCGTGTTGCCGGCGTGGGCAGACAGTTCAACCAGCCTCACCGCAGAACGGCCCTTCATCGACGAGAACAACGCCGCGATGGCGAAGATGATGGCGGCCATGGCGATCAGACCCACGGGTAATGTCGACCATGATTTCGTCGCGATAATGATTCCGCACCACCAAGGCGCAATCGATATGGCTCAGGCCGAATTGCGCTATGGCCAGAACCAGCAGCTTCTGCGCATTTCCCAGGAAGTCGTCGTGGAACAGCTTCAGGAAATCGCCGCCATGCGCATCACGGTTGGTGAGAAGGTGTCCCCTTACGAAGCGATGCTTGCGGCGAACGTCCCGGGTGCGGCAGCGGCGGTTGCTCGGGCGCCGCGGACCGGAGGAACGCTTTCGGTAGCGGCGGAGAGCCCGTTCCTCAAGGAAAACGACACCGCCATGACCAAGATGACGGACGATATGACGATCAAGCCGACCGGGGAGATCGACCGTGACTTTGTGGCCATGATGGTCCCGCACCATCAGGGCGCGATCGACATGGCTCAGGCCGAATTGCGCTACGGCCGCAACGTGCAGCTGCGGCACATCGCCCAGGAAATCATCGTCGATGAGGTACAGGAAATCGCTCTGATGCGCCTGGCGGTTGGCGAAGCGCTGCCGCCTTCGATCGCCTCCCCGACCGATCCATCACAGGTTCGGGCGCCGAAAGCTCAAACGGCCATCGGGCCGGCGCCTCAGATGTCGATGCAGATGGCTCCCCACCAGACAACCATGGATTAGGAGAATCCACGTATGAAACGCACGATCTTCGCGGCCGCCCTTCTCGCAGGGACCGCGCTCGGCGGCTTTGGCACAGCGCTGGCCGGGCAAGCCCCATTGGGCACCGCGGCACTCGATGTCCCGATCAGCTCCCATGATCGGGTCTATACTGCCGATCAGTTTTCCAACACGGTGTCCGTCGTCGATCCTTCGACCAACAAATTCCTTGGCGTGATCCGCCTCGGCGATCCCGCGCCCACGAATTTCAGCCCGCTCTATAAGGGGCAAGTGCTGGTGCACGGCATGGGCTTCTCGCCCGACCACCGTACCATCGGCGTCGTCTCCATCGGTTCGAATTCGGTCACGTTCATTGATACCGCGACGAACACGGTAAAACACGTCACCTATGTCGGCCGCGCGCCGCACGAAGCGTTCTGGACTCAAGACGGCAAGGAGGTCTGGGTCACGGTGCGCGGAGAGAACTACATCGACGTGCTCGATGGTCACACCTATCAGGAGAAGACACGCATCATCGTGCCGCCTGGGCCCGGCATGCAGATCTTCTCGCCAGACGGCAAATACGGCTACGTCTGCTCCTCGTTCAATCCGATCACCGACGTGATCTCCACAGCAAGTCACAAGATCATCACAACGGTGAAGCAGGCCAGCCCCTTCTGCCCGAATCTCGCGGCGACGCCTGACGGAAAGCAGATCTGGTTCACGTTGAAGGATACCGGGAAGACCGAGGTGTTCAATGCCCAGGCACCCTTCAACGTATTGAAGGTGCTCGACACCGGGCCGATCACCAACCACGTCAACATCGTGCACAACAAGAACGGCACATTCGCCTACGTGACCATCGGCGGCCTCAACGAGGTCAAGGTGTTCCGAACCGACGACTTCTCCGAGGTCGCGACCATCCCCGTTGGTGCGCTGCCGCATGGCATTTGGCCCTCGGGAGACGGCACACGCGTCTATGTCGGTCTCGAGAACGGCGATGGCGTCACGGCGATCGACACGTTGACCAACAAGGTGATTGCAACAGCATCAATCGGTCAGGCGCCGCAGGCCCTTACCTACGTGCCCGACGCAGTTCCCTCTGGTGCTGGCACGCAAAATCTTCAGCCGCTCGGGCTTGCAGGACGGGTCGCGCATCTCTCGCTCGCCGCCTCCGCCAAGGATAACGACAAGGCTCCCACCAGCGTCTCGTTGTTTGATCAGGGGCTAGTCCAGGTGCTGGAGGCTTCGGTTACCGGGTTGCAGCCGAAGCAACCCTATGTGCTGGCGCTATCGGGAAAGCCGGATGGCACCGGCGCTCTGGAGCCGCTCTCCCCCTTCATGACCAATCCAGCGGGTTCGGCGATCGTCAATGCGATTGGACCGATCCGCCAGTTGGTGGAGGCCGGAGACGCTGGTCAGCGCCAGTATCTGGTCATCGTCCCGGGCACGATAGACCAACCGGGCGCACCGGTGCAGGTCCAGGCGCTGTCATGAGCCATGGCCGCCCTGCTTCCGCTCGCGGGAAAAGCGACCGGAGGCAGGGCGGCATTCCTTCTGGCCGGGACAAAGCTTCGCTTCGGGCGTTGAGCGCCCGTCGGAACGACCGAGAAGCGTCCGGCGAACTCATCCTGAAATGGAGACCTTCCTTGCGATACCATTATCTGCTCTTGCCCGCGATGCTTTGTATGGGATCGCCGGCCTTCGCACATGCTTTCTTGCAATCAGCCAGTCCTAGGGTCGGGAGCGAATCGGCCACCCCGCCTGCCGCGGTGACGCTCACCTTCACCGAGGACGTCGAGCCCGAATTCAGCACGATCAAAGTACGGAACATGCAAGGAGTCAGGGTGGACAGGGCAGGCCCGCATCTGGTCGGCAATCATCGTAACGAGCTCGCGGTCAACGTATCGAAATTGCCACCGGGCGAATATGCCGTGACCTGGCATGCGACCTCGGTAGACACGCACAAGACTGAGGGACGCTTCGAATTCGCCGTCGCGCGCTGAGCCGTGGATCTGCAGACAACAATACTGGCGTTGTTGCGCGGATTCCACCTCGCCGCGCTGCTCTCACTGTTCGGCACTCTCGTCTCGTTGACCCTGGTCGCTCCAGTCGTGCTGCGCGATGCAGGTGCGGCGGCAACACCGGCGCGGCGCCGTCTGAATAGCCTGGCCCGATGGTCCGGCTGGTTGGCTTTGCTGATCGGGGTCTGCTGGATCGTGTTGCAGGCAAGCGTCATCGCCGGCGCGACAACCATCGGCGGGACGCTCCATGCGCTGGTGCTGGTAGCGCGCGACACCCAGTTCGGCAATTTGGTGCTGATACGTCTTGCGCTGCTCTTGTTGGCGTTGCCGCTAGTGGGCGGGCGGGGCTGGCGCCTGGCTGTAGCACTGCTGCTAACCGGGACCGCGTTGGCAATGCAAGGAGGCATTGGTCACGCAGGCGCTACCGCAGGGGCCAATAGAGCCACATTACTGGCTTTGGAATCACTGCATTTACTTGCGGCAGGGGCCTGGATTGGCGGACTTTTGCCATTGTTCCTGCTGGTCGGGGCGCTGCCGCCGCCCGTGGCTGCCGCCGTGTGCGAGAGTTTCACGCCTGTCGGACTGATTGCCGTGCTGACGATTGCCTGCACTGCGTTAGTTCAGGCCTGGCAGTGGATTGGCAGCTTGGCGGGACTTTTCGGCACCGATTATGGCCGGATCGCGCTGCTGAAGTTGGGGGTGTTTCTGATTTTGCTGATATTGGCTTGTGTCAACCGCTTCGTGCTGACCGAGCGCCTGCGCGATCCGGTGCAGCCGCTAACGCGTCGGTGGCTTAGGATGTCGGTGGCGGCGGAGGCGACGCTTGGCATGCTGGTCGTCATGCTCGCCGCGTTTCTTGCTTATGCCGCACCTGCGACGCACTAGCTCAGAGAGGATCGTGTAGAAAGCCTGTAGCAGCAGGGCGCGAAGCAGCCGTTCCGGCGCGATCGATGGCCGACGCACCTCGGCATAGAGGGCGCCAGACTGCTCCGACATCGACACCGATGCGGCGTCGGTGATCGACAGATCACCCGCAGCGAATGGTCCTTCGGTACCCGGCTGTCCAGGCGAACGTAGCTGAGACAGCCCCTCATTCCGACGATCTTCGCCTCGCGTCCCGACTACCCTTGATACCCATGCTGCAGATCAAGCGAATCTTGTTCATCCGCTTGGCACGAGGGGTCTTTCAGTGGCCTGCTAAAACCGATTTTACCCCCGCACGAAGCGGACGATAGTGCGACCGAATGATAATAGGCCTTCGAAGGGTCAAACGACTGCCGCAAGTTATGGAAGAGATGGTTTGCACGATTGCTGTGTTCTCTTCTGTGCCAGATCTACGAGTTCACCCTCTTGCCAGGAATCTCGATGGTTCCCGGGCTTAGCTCTAGAATCGCGAGGACGAAATGTCGACTTACCGCACGCTCAAGGTTCCTGCTTCGGAAATCACGCCCCACAGCATCTGGCTCCGGCGACGCGAGTTGCTCGCGACGGGTGCGGGGGCGACCTTCTCCCTTCTGGCGCCTTCGCTTGCGTCAGCGATGCCGCTGAACGCCGCAAAGAGCATGTACACGGTAGCCGACAAGCTGACCCCGAAGAACGACGTCACAAGCTACAACAATTTTTATGAATTCGGTGTCGGTAAATCCGATCCATCCGAGTACTCGGGTGAGTTCAAGCCATTGCCCTGGGCCATCAAGGTGGACGGCATGGTTGGAAAGCCTTGTACTTTCGATTTCGGTCAGATCATGAAAACTTTCCCGTCGGAGGAACGCGTCTATCGCATGCGATGCGTTGAGGCATGGTCGATGGTCATTCCGTGGGATGGTTTTCCTCTCTCGGCGCTTCTGGACAAGGTCGAGCCGCTCGGTAGCGCGAAGTATGTCGCTCTCCAAGGTGTGGTGCGGCCGAGCGAGATGCCGGGCCAGCGCGGGCTCATCCAACCTCTGGCGTGGCCTTATGTCGAAGGGCTACGCCTTGACGAGGCGTTTCATCCTCTGACGATTCTGGCGGTAGGGCTATACGGCGAGACACTGCCGAATCAGAATGGTGCGCCGATCCGGTTAGTCGTGCCGTGGAAATACGGGTTCAAGGGTATCAAGTCTATCGTGCGGATCACGCTTACCGATCAGCAGCCGCCAACCACCTGGAACGTCACGGCGCGGGACGAATACGGCTTCTATGCCAACGTCAATCCCCATGTTCCACACCCGCGATGGAGCCAGGCGACCGAGCGGCGCATCGGGGCAGGCAGCTTCTTCGGCTCGGACCGCCGGCCGACCCTGATGTTCAACGGCTACGGGGACGAGGTGGCTCACCTTTATGCGGGGATGGACCTGAGGACGTATTTCTGATGAGCTCCGTTGCCAACCCAACTGTTCGACGTTGGGGACCGAACCTCGTCTGGCTGCTCTATGTCGCCGGATTAGCCCCAGCCGTTTACAACTTTTATCTCGGTGCGACGGGCAACCTTGGCGCCGATCCCGTCAACATCTTCGAGATCTTCCTCGGTCTGTGGGCCGTCCGCTTCCTCATCCTGACGCTTGCCGTCTCGCCCCTCCGCGAGATCTTCGGGGTCAACCTTATCCGATACCGGCGCGTACTCGGGCTTCTGTGCTTCTACTACGCGCTCATGCATTTCTTGACCTATCTGGTGCTCGACCAGCGCTTGATGCTGTCAGCGATCCTGGCCGATGTCACAAAGCGGCCCTTTATAATGCTGGGCGCAGCGGCGCTCGTGCTGCTCGTCCCGCTGGCTCTGACCTCGAACGCCTTTTCCATTCGGCGGCTCGGCCACGCCTGGGTTCGTATCCACAGACTGATCTACGTCATCGCTATGTGTGGCGCGATCCACTTCGCGCTTGGGACGAAAGTGCTGTCGGGCGAGCAATATCTCTATCTGACCCTGACCGCGATCCTGCTCGCTTACAGGCTTGTGCGGCCATATCTCAAACGCGCCCAAGGAATGGCCGGCCGCTCCGCCGCGGGTCCGCGGCCGAATGTTGGCACCGTTGGCCGGGCTGCGACAAGTTGATCGACCGCCGTTGGTGGTCGGTCTTCTCGCTGCTCGCTTTGACGTCACGTTCAACACCCGAGAGGGCGCAGTACCTCGGCCGACTTCGTGGGGAACAAGCTTTCGACGCAGGGGGTCTTCGGAGATCGGAACAGACTTTTGTCTAGCTGAGCGCAGCTATAATCAGTTCCTGCCTGGCAATGCCCGTAAAGGCTGGCTACCGACTTCAATGGGCGCCGATCCTTCAAATCCTGGGTCGTTCGACAACTTGAAGGTCTTCACGCGGTGCAGCTTGATGTCATCGCCGGACCCGATGCGTTGCACCAAACTCGCCGAAATGCCAGCGTGCCGTGCCATCGAACGAATACTCCAACGGTTTCTGCCGGGTAGCGGACGCGTCGTCTCGGTTATGTGATATGCCGTACACAGACATCTTATCAACGCCCGTGCAGATATAGTAGCGGACGGCCCCTGACCTGGAAGCGATCCAAACGCGATATAGTTTGCAATCCCACCAAGAGGCGAAGCCATTCGATGTTAGCGCTCAACTCGGGATTTTAGGCTTGCCAGTCTTTGTCACTGCGGCTGTGGGACAGTGGGCAGCGCGATGTGCTGTCCATCAAGCCGACAGCCCCTCATGCGGTGAAACGGTGTCTATGAACCGGACATTTATGACGCGCGCCAATTTTGGCCATTGAGCTTCCGGGTGTGCCTGCGGGTCACGAACCGCACGACGTCGGGAACATCGCGTCCGAACGATCGATATGCGGGTGCCGCGGTCACAGAGGGTATTGCAAACACATAGAATCAAATGCCGCACCTGGGCGATGGTCGGTTTTTCGCAACAACCCTGTCGCGAAGCGTCACACCGCCTGCCGTCGACAAGCCGTGCCTCAGCTTGCCACATTCGCTTTCTGATCACGGCGGTCTCGATGCCTGTTCCGTACCGACGCCACTCCCGTCTGGCCGTGGCTGGTGGTCACTGTCAGTGAAGTCCAGCGGCCCGAAGGGCAGCACGGCTTGCTCAGTCGGAAGGTCCGCGATGCTCCAACCGCCGCCGAGCGCGCGAATCAGGCCAACGGTCGCTTGGAGACGACTCACCCGGGTCTGAGCCTCGGCAGTACGGGCGGTGAGCTCGGTCTCCTGCGCCACAACGACGTCGAGATAGGTTGTCAGGCCGCCGACATAGAGCTGCATCGCCAGGGTCTCGGCCTTGTGGGCTTCGGCGACGGCCTCGGATTGCTGTTGCACCTGCTGCTGCAGATGCGCAGTCAGAGCCAGACCGTCTTCCACCTCCTGAAACGCAGACAATACTGTCGAACGGTAGCTGTCGCGCGCCTGAGCGTACTGGGACCAGCTCCGTTGCAGCTCGGCGCGGCGTAGACCGCCCTCGAAGAGGGGCAGCATGGCGGAAGCACCGATTGACCAAAGACTGTTCGGCAGGCTGAAGAGGTGGAAGCCCTGGTCCTGAAAGCCGCCGCTCAGACTGATGGTGATATTGGGGTAGAAGGCGGCGCGCGAGACTCCTATCGCAGCGTTCGCCGAGGCCATCTGCCGCTCGGCACCGGCGACATCTGGTCTGCGCTGGAGAAGCTCTGAAGGAATACCGACCGGAATGACCGGCGTGGTTAATGGTGCTGCAGCTTCGACAGGAATCGAGAAACTGCTCGGGTTGACGCCCACGAGCACGGCAATCGCATGCTGGAGTACGGCGCGGCTCGCAAGAACGCTGCTCTCTGAAGCCTGCGCCGTGGCCAGTTGGCCTCTGGAGCGCGCCACGTCGAGAGCAGAGGCGATGCGACCCTGAAGCCGTTGCATTGTAATCGTTACTGCCTGCTCGTACTGCACGATTGCCGCGCGGTAGATTGCCTCCTGAGTATCAAGCCCACGCAATGCGACGTAGTCGATTGCGAGCTCAGCCTGCAGGCTTAATCGCGCGGCGGCCAAACTCGCGGCGCTGGACTGCGCGAGCCGCTTCTGCATCCGCGTGCGGTTGCGGATCTCACTCCAGAAATCGGGCTCCCAAGAGGCCGCGGCCAGCACCTCCGCGTCGGACTCCACGAGGAGCGACGCACTGTTGGGGTTTCGGAATAGCCTGTTCTTTGACTGTTTGTTTTCGGACAAGACCCCACTGACACCAACCTGCGGGAAAAGACCGGCGCGCGCCTCGGCGGCAAGGTCGCGGGCCTGGGTGTATTGCTCGGCCATTGCGGCCAGATCGGGGTTCTCGCTCACCAGTTGCTGCTCGAGTTGGTTGAGCAGGGCATCGTTGAACGATTCCCACCACGGACCGCGCGGCAGCGTATCCAGCGGATGGGCGACCGTGAAAGGGCCCGATCCCTGATAGTTCGCTGGCAGGACGTAGTCTGGTGGCCGGTATTCCGGGGCGAGGTCGCAGCCACCAAGGCCTACCTGGGCCGCCATAGCAAGGCCGGCGATCCATCGCGCACCCACCCGGGGCTTGCCGTCCATTACGGCGTGCGTCCGATACCCGACTTCCGCCCAACTCGAGGCTCGCCGGCCTGGCTGGTGGTGGCGATCCCAGATGCGGCAGCTGTATTGAGCTCTGTTGGGATGTCCGACTGCACCTTCTCCGGGGCCGCAGCCGTGGGCGAGGCCGGAGCACTGGCCGCGGGTGTCGTTGCCTGGCCAGGTTGATAGCCCGGAACCGGTTGCGCGATCGTGACCTGTTGCCCCTCGAGCAGCCCAAGCGACGGGTTGCCGACGAACTTATCGGTCGCCTTCAGTCCGGAAACGATCTGGACCTCGGTGTCGAGATTGTGCCCGAGGACGACATTCTGCAGATGAACACGGTCGTGGTCGTCGAGCACCGCCACCTGCATCCCCTGCGCGCGAAACAGCAGCGCCTGCTCGGGCAGGATCAATAAATTCGGGTCACTTGGAAAGGTGAAGTGGACGTTCACATAGGTGCCCGGCCATAGCTCGCGCTTGGCATTGTCCACCGTAAGTTCCGTGACGACCGTGCGGGTTGCCGTGGAGACGGCGTTGGCCGTGGTCAGGAACTGCGCTGGAATCGGCTTGTCCGGGTCCTGCGGCAACGTCAGTGTCGCGGTCAGTCCTGGCTTGAGCACGTCGGCGTAGTTCTGAGGTACGGACACGAAAATTCGCATCTTGTGAATGTCCGCGACACTGAACAGGGCAGCCGAAGCGCTGTGCAGTGTCGGATCACCGCCGGCGGCGTTGACGTAATCACCGATATTGGTGCGCCGGGCGGTCACCACGCCATCGAATGGCGCCTTCAGTTGCTTGAACGCGATCAACGCCTGATAGCGCGCGACGTCCTGCTGCGCGGCGGCCACCTGGGCCTTTTGCTCGGCAGCGTCCGCCGTCTTCACGTCGACGTCCTGCTGCGACACCGCCTGCGTCCCCGAGAGCGCCTGCCATCGTTTGGCTGTGACCTCGGCCAGCCTGTAGCGGGCCTGCACCACGGCAAGGTTCGCCTTCGAGGCTGCGAACTGCGCGTCCAGACTGGGGGTGTCGATATCGGCCAGGACATCGCCCTCCTTCACCAGTGCGCCGTAATCCTTGTACCAGTGGGACACATAGCCGCTGACCTGCGCGTAGATCGGCGCCTCGAACCAGGCATCGATGTTGCCCGGCAAGATCAGCGTGCGCTGCGCCGGCCCAGGTTTGGGTGACATCACCTGGACCCGGGGCAAAGCGCTATCGTCAGCGGTCTTCTGCAACTCGGCGACCGCTTCGCTGCGGGACCAGATGCCGTAGACCGCAATTCCACCGGCGATCAGCACCGCGATGAGCGCCAGCAGACCGCCTCGATGCCCGGACACCGCACTCGGCTTGCTGCTGATCATGCGGGCTCTCCCTCATGTAACGGGTTCAGCTTGCTGGGTTTGCCTCCATGCAGGATCGCAAAGACACAGGGCACGAACAGCAAGGTGGTGACCGTGGCGACGATAAGGCCGCCGATCACCGCGCGACCGAGCGGCGCATTTTGCGTGTTGCTGAATGACATCGGCAGCATGCCGACGATCATCGCCAGGGCTGTCATCAGTACCGGCCGGATACGTGCATATCCTGCCTCGATCGCCGCTTCCACCGAATTGCCATGTGCTTCCAGACGCTCACGCGCGAAGGCAACCACGAGGATGGTGTTGGCAGTCGCAGTTCCCATGCACATGATCGCCCCCGTCAGTGCGGGAACGGACAGCGTCGTATGCGTCAGGAACAGGCTCCAGGAGATGCCGCCCAAGGCCGCGGGCAGAGCCGTGATGATGATGAAGGGGTCGAGCCAGGACTGGAAGTTGACGACGATCACCAGGTAGATCAGCACGATCGACAGGGCCAACCCGGCAAGCAACTGGGCGTAGGCCGAGTGCATCGTGGTGGACTGACCGCTGATGGTGACGGCAGCTCCGCGCGGCAGTGTGGATTCCATGTCCTTGACGATCTGTGCGACCTTGTCGCTGACCGCACCGAGATCGCGCCCCTCTATGTTCGCGTAGATGTCGATCACCGGCATGATCGCGTAGTGCGAAACCAGACCCGGCGTGCCGGTCTGCGTGATGCTGGAAAGGCCGCCCACGAGTTGCGGCTGAACGTTGGCGGGATTTCCGTCACCCTTGTCGACCGTGATGGTTGCGAGGTCGTTGATGCTGGTGAGCTGGTCCTGCGGAGTCCGGATGTTGACCAGATGCGAGATGCCGTTCGACGTGTCGAGCCAGTAGGTCGGTGCGACCTGGCCACTTCCGGACAAGACGGTCAGTGCGTTGTCGGCGATATCCGACTCCGTCAGGCTGGTGCCCAGGGCGAACGTGCGCCGGGACGCGAGCAGCAGGGTCGGCTGACCCATGACTTGCTGGATGCGGACGTCGGCGATGCCGGCGATCTGCTTCAGTCGCGCCATCAGCTTGGTGGCATAGGCAAAATTGCTATCCAGATCACGGCCACTGATCTGAACATCGATCGGCGAGGGCAGGCCGAAGTTCAGGATCTTTGCTGTGATGTCACCCGGAAGGAAGCTGAAATCGGTGCCGGGGAAGCGATCCGTCAGGCCGGCGCGCAGGATCTGGCGATAGCGATCGACGGGCGCAGCCTGATTGTCGAGCGAGATCGTGAAGTCGCAGTCCTGGCTGCCGACCGTGCCGGTGTTTGAGTACGCCTGATTGATGCCGCTGATCGGCAGACCGCAGTTCATGAGGGTCCCCACCACGTGACCGGGCAGAAGGTCGCGGATCTGCTGGTCCACCAGCACCGAGATTTTGGCGGTATCCTCGATCCGCGTGCCGATCGGCGCCCGCATGTGCAAATCGATATCGCCTGACTTGATGCTGGGGAAGAAATCCTGCCCAACGAAGAGCAACAACAGGAGCGACGCCAGGGCGGCGAAAAGGTACAGGCCGACGAACGATTTTCGACGTGCGGCAAGCCGTTCCAGCAGGGCGTGGTAGCGGTCGCGGAATTTGTCGAACCGCGCTTCGAATCCAGCCTGGAAGCGGGTGAACATGCCTGGACGTTGCGGCGCCGGCGCCCGGTGCGCTGCCACCTGGCCGCGTAGCAGCCAGGCGGCCATGGTCGGTGTCAGTGTGCGCGACAGGATGAAGGAGGCAATCATCGCGAAGATGATCGCCTCCGCGAGCGGAAGGAACAGATAGCCAGCCACGCCGCCGAGTTGAAACAGCGGCAGCCAGACGATGCAGATGCAGAGCGTGGAGACAAACGTCGGCACAACGATCTGGTTTGCCGCATCGATGATCGCGCTCTGCAGGTCCTTATGCTTGCCGTCCGCGCCCGCCTCCAGGTGGGTATTGATGTTCTCGATCATGACCGTGGCATCATCGACAAGGATGCCGACTGCGAGGGCAAGGCCGCCCAGTGTCATGACGTTGATCGTCTGGCCAAGCCAGGACAGCGCCAGGATCGAACTCAGGATCGCAAGCGGGATGGAGGTGGCGACGATCAGTGTCGAGCGCCAGCTACCGACGAACAACAGGACTGCGATGCCGGCGAGGCACGCGGCGGTCACCATCTCCTGCACCACGTCTTCGATCGAGGCGCGCACGAAGGTGGAGGCGTTGTTGAGCGGCGTGATCGTTATACCGGGCGGCAACGTCTTGAGCAGTTCGGGAAGCTTGGCCAGCACGCCGCTGACCACGGTCAAGGTGGAGGCATCGCCGCTCTTCAGTATCTGAAGCAGGATAGACTGATGCCCCTTCACCAGCACGATATTCTGCTGCGGCGAATTGCCGCGATGGACATAGGCGACATCGCGCAAATAGACCACTGCATTGCCGACCTGCTTGATCGGCAGGTTGTTGAAGCTGTCGATGGCGATAGGCGTCGCATTGGTCGCGACCATGAAGTCGATGGCGCCGATCTTCTGGTCACCGGCCGGCAGCACGATGTTCTGGTTCGCCAGTGCATGGCCCACATCGGTGGCCGACAGGCCGTACTCCAGCAGCTTGGCCCGGTCGAGATCGACCTCGACATTCTGCTGCGCGCCGCCATAGGGAGCCGGTATGGCTACGCCGGGGACCGACACCAGGGCAGGCCGGATCATATTGGACGCCACGTTGTAAATGTCCGACGGCGTCATGTTGTCCGCGGCGACCTGCAGGTCGAGGACCGGCACCGAGGACGCGTCGAACACCAGAACCTGCGGTGGCGTGATGCCGGCTGGAAGCTGCTTCAGAACAGTCTGCGAAACGGCAGTGACCTGCGCCTGCGCGGCCGACACGTCCGTTCCGGGTTGAAAGTAGATCTTGACGATGCCGCTGCCGTACAGCGACTGGCTCTCGATGTGCTCGATGTTGCTGACGGTCGTGGTGAGGGAGCGCTCATAGTAATAGACGACGCGGCCCGACATGTCGGAGGGCATAAGCCCGCTATAGGTCCACACCACCGCCACGACCGGGATCTTGATAGGCGGAAAGATGTCGGTCGGCGTCTTGAACGCCGCCATCGCGCCGAACAGCAAGATCAGGATTGCCAGTACGACGAATGTGTAGGGCCGCTTCAGAGCGGTGACGACGATCGCGTTCATCTCGGCCCCGGGATTTTTCTAATTATGCCGCCTGACTGCATCTGGCTTTTGGGTGCAATGTCACTCGTTGACGACATCCTCTATTCACGATACCTAGAAGTCACGATAACACGCCGCATCTGGACTACTCCTTGAACGCCCAGGCCGAAGCTGACATGTACCAGCATGACTTTTCCTCCGTTACCGGTCGCATGAGGAATTACCAGTAAGGTCATAGGATTGGGTACCGCTACATTCGATGACAGGTAAATTCGGCAATATTGGGTAAATCGCGGTCAACAGATCAATGGTTGGCGCGTCATCCATCCAATTGACGCGCCAACCGTCCGGTTTGTCGCCGCGCAATGCAGCCCGCCGTCTGGTTGCTTCTGCGCCTCACACTCAGGTTCAGGGACATCGACGCCACACCATTTTCACCAATTCTGCGACACAACCGCTGACCGTCACCTCGTTGCGCTAGGAGGCTCATATGTTCCGCTGGACTGCGCGTCACCTCGCCTCTGTCCTCTTGAGTTGCTTGATGCTCGGCGCTCCGACCGCCCGGGCTAGCTCGTTCACCTCGGAGCAGCGTGCGGAAATCATTGGAATCCTGCGTGAGGCGCTGCGATCCGATCCCTCCATCCTACGCGAAGCACTGGAAGCGCTGCGGACGAGTTACCGTACTCGGCAGGATGAGGCTGCCCACGCCGCGATTGCACTGAAGCGTGACTCGCTTCTAGCGGACCCGGTAGCCGGTAACCCAGCGGGCGACGTCACGGTGGTCGAGTTCTACGACACCCGCTGTCCCTATTGCCGGCGGATGCTGCCCACCTTAGCGGCGCTGCTCAAGGCCGAGCCGGGCATACGGCTGGTCTACAAGGACCTGCCTGTGCTCGGTCCAACCAGCCAGATTGAGGCACGTGCACTGCTCGCGGCACAGCGCCAAGGCGGCTACCTGCGCATGCAGGAAGCGCTCATGCAAGCTGTTGCCCCATCCACGCCCGAGAGCATCCGCGTCGAGGCCGAGAGGCAGGGTTTGGATGGTCTCCGTCTGCTACAGGACATGAACGATCCAGCGATCCGCACGCGGCTAACTACGAACATGATGCTTGCACGTGGCCTAAATATAGGGGGGACGCCGGCAATGGTTATCGGCGGGAGACTGATCCCGGGCGCGATGGAGTTAGCTGAACTGCGTGCGGCGATTCAGGAAGCACGCGCACGCTGATCTGACCGCTTTGGATAGTTGGGAGAAGCGACGGGCCCGTGGGCGGCCCGTGCGCTCCGTGTAGGAGTTTCAGCCCTCGTGGCCGTGTCGCGAGGCGCTCGGCTGCGAGGCGGGTGACCCGGTGATTGCGGCAGTCAGCCCGTCCGCTCCAATCGATCCGATCGCAGTCACTGGACCATCTCCGGTGGCCGACATGACCAGTCGCTCAGTTGGCCCGCGAGCACCGTCAGCTGGTCGGCAGTCAGTGTGTCTCGCTCCAGCAACGCACGCGCTGTGTTCTCAGCGTCTCGTGCCGCCGACGCAGCAACGCCTGACCCTGAGCGTGCGCACCAGTTCATGCACCATCCATCGAGGCCTGCAGGCTCACTTCGCTCTATCGTACCGCAGGTCCAAACTGGCCCGAACGCGCCTCTGTCACATACAGTTAAGTCATGCCCCCGTTGGATACCACTGTGTTTTTGAGTCATTGCAGTTCACTCGCGGAACAGGGGGCGGACCACGGCCGGACCGCGAATGCTGTTGTCACGTGTGATCTGTCATTCCTACTCCCAGGAGGCCGAAGCAGCGTTCCGCTGTGCGCTTCGGCTGGAACCGCCGAACTGCGCAGTCGATCGCCAGCATTAATCCAGAATTAATTTGGAAGTATTATGAGGGGACAAATGGACTTACACAAGTAAATGCCAACAGAAAATCACAATTAGATGATTCCCGGAACTCATGCTTGACGAGCAGATGGAGTGCAAATTACGGTTTGTTTAACCGGGAGTTTAGGCGATGAAACGCATCATCCTCCTTGGCACATCGGCAATTTGTACAATTTTCGCCGGGACCCTGCTGGTGTCTCCGGGCGCCGGACAACCGACGTTCGAGGTTCCACAAATCAGGCTCTACAATCCGTATCCGCCCGACATCCTTCCGCCCGATTTGGACGAGGAGATCGCAAGGGTTCGGCGCGAAGTCCGAGGCGTCTTCAAAGAAGCCCTCGGTGAGTGGCAAGCATTGCCGCCACCGGTCCTGACGGGCAACCCCCCAACATTTCAGGGGACCGGATATCAGGCCGTAGAAATACTTGGCAAGCTGATGAATTTCGACGAGAAGATGTCCCCCTTCAGGGATGAAGCTTGCGCTTTCTGCCACATGCCGTACGCGGGCTTTAGCGGACCGATCCCATCCGTCAATCAGACGATGATCGCCTATCCCGGATCGGCGCACTTTCGCGCTGCGAAGCGGACCGCGCAACGCTACACTTATGCGCCCACTTTCCCTGTACTCGAGTACAACCAAACACAGGGCGCGTTCTTTGGCGGAAACTTCTGGGATGCGCGCTCGACCGGATACCTGCTGCAGAGCCCAGACGCTGAGCAGGCACAGCATCCTCCGGTCGATCCCGACGAAATGGGCAATCCCGACACAGCCTGCATCGCGTACAAGCTGTCCCTGGCCGTGTACCGACCGCTCTTTGAGTTGGTGTGGGGCGCGGACTCATTCGATATCCAGTTTCCGCCCGAAACCGCTAAGATCTGCGCCACCCCGAACGGGGCGTCGGTGTTCGGTACAAACAACACGCCGATTCCACTAGCTCCGGACGACCGCACCAAGGCAAACAACGTTTATAATCACTGGGGGCAGTCCATTTCTGCTTTCGAGCACTCAGATGCCGTCAGCCCCTTCTCGTCCAAATTCGACGCCTTCCTGGCAAATAATTACACGCTGACAGCAGATGAGGCGGCCGGTTATGACCTGTTTAAGGGCAAGGGCAACTGCAATTCATGCCACCTAGACGGAAGATCCACCACGCTGGCGTCGAACCAGACCGACACTGGCACCACGGCCGATACCCGGCCTGTGTTCACCTGCTTCGGCTATGCCAATCTCGGTTTGCCGCTGAACCCCAGGGTTGCTTTGTTCTATGAGACAACGCCGGATCGCTTCGGCTTTACGCCGAATCCCTACGGCTTCGGCTATCGGGATTTGGGAGTCGGCACCTTCCTGAGAAGCGGTTTCGGCGCCGCCCCCAATCCGAACTCGCAATGGGTGCAATTCGCGCCGACTTCAGACGGCCAAGTGCAGACGTCCATAGCGCGCAATGTGGCCAGGACACCGCCACAGTGTCCGACCACCGAGGCCGGCCAGACCGACTCGTCCGGCAAACCGATACCGTATTTTCAGAAAGAGTTCTTCCACAATGGCTATATCAAGAGCCTGAAGCAACTTGTTCATTTCTATAATACACGCGACGTGTATCCGTTCCCGGTTACGTCGGGGCACTGCCCGGAAGGGACGACCGAAAAGGTGGACTGCTGGCCGATGCCTGAAGTTCCGAACAACATAGACATGACGGTCGGCAAGCTCGGATTGACGGATCACGAGGAGGATTTGATCGTCACGTTCCTGCAAACACTGACGGACGGCTTCACAACGCCATTGCCGGATATCAATACCTTTACCGGATCGTGCATGATCGGCGGTTCGGCGTCGACCCAAGGCAATGAGTTCCTCATCCCTACTCCGCCTCTCCCGCCATGTGCAGGGGCTATCTGCGATGTCCCGCCGGTGCCCGGGCCGTTGCCGATCCCATAGGGCAAAATGCTGGACGGCGGATGCGGATATGGACGAGCCGACCTAGACATGGCCGCATTGGGGTCGCACCGGCCCCAGTGCGCCTTGCACCGTGTCGCCAAGGCGATCATCAATCGGAGGTCTGTCCGTGAATAGGTCCTTAACGAGACTAGCGATCATCGCCACGATTGGCAGCCTGCTCTGCTCCAATCCACTCGTCGCTCAGGTACTTCCTCCAGCGCCGAAAGCCGCCCACGTCGAGATTATCCAAGGACCAGAGCTCGAAGTGGCCCACGAAAACTTTGCCATCATCAGGTGGTCCTGCAACAACCCTGGCGGCGCGGACGATCATTACGGCACCGTGAAATACGGCACGAGTCCGGGCAATTTGAGCCAGACCGCGAACTCACCCATCAGGCTCAACCGGGCCCATACAGAGACCGTGTTCCGTGTGAACGTGGGAGGCCTGAAGCCGCAGACGACCTATTACTACACGGTACGCTCGATGGGGAGCGACGGCTCGAGCGATGGTGTGGAGAGCCCTGTCAGTCAGTTCACCACACCTGGCCCCGGCAAATGAATCGTGGCTCACGATTCAAGGGCGCCGTGGTTCAAAGAGAAGCCGCAGGACAGGCGGGCTGATGCTGGTAGAGATGGCACCCTGACTGTTTCGTCGTGGTGTAAATATGGACCGACGCGTTTGCGCAGCAGCTAAGTCTCACGAGCGGGAGCGCAGATTATGCAGGCCTGTAATGCATCGTTCGGCGTGATCTCGCCATTCCGCGCAGTCACATGAAATACTGCCAACATTTCCACTCCACCATCGAGGAAATTCACCGCGAGGGTCGCTACCGCGTCTTCGCAAACCTGGAACGCGACGCGGAACGGCCACCGTACGCCGTGTGGCGAAGGGCCGGCCGGCCCGTTGCTGTCGTCATGTGGTGCTCCAACGACTATCTCGGAATGGGACGCCATCCGCTGGTCGTCGAGGCAATGGCATCAAGCGCGCGCCGCCACGGTACTGGCGCGGGCGGGACGCGCAACATCGCCGGGAACAGCTACGCCATCGTTGAACTGGAAGCGGAGATCGCGGATCTACACCGAAAGCCGGCGGCACTCGTCTTCTCATCCGGCTATGTCGCCAATGAGGCGACCCTTGGCTCGCTGGGTCGCATCCTGCCGACCTGCGTGGTCTTTTCGGATGAAAAGAACCACGCATCGATGATCGCCGGGATTCGCGGCAGCAGGGCGGAGAAGCAGATCTTCCGCCACAATGATGTTAACCATCTGGCGTCGTTGCTTCGGCAGACCGCACCGGACCGTCCAAAGATAATTGCAGTTGAATCCCTGTATTCGATGGACGGCGACGTTGCGCCGCTCGCACACATCTGCGACCTCGCCGACAGGTTCAATGCATTGACCTATCTCGATGAGGTACACGCCGTCGGTCTTTACGGCATTCGCGGCGCTGGCATCGCGGAACGTGACGGCCTCATGCATCGGGTGGATGTCATTGAAGGAACCCTTGCCAAAGGGTTCGGTGTGGTTGGCGGGTACATCGCAACCGAGGCCCTGATCTGCGACACGATCCGCTCGGTGGCATCGAGTTTCATATTCACGACAGCGATGCCGCCTCCTGTCGCATCGGCTGCAGCCCAGAGCATTCGCCACCTGA
>Ga0206907_1019_pt1 | contig 21559 bp, 20 predicted proteins | sample Alteio_BWOrgHeat_80_FD_152951 | JGI IMG/M metagenome (GOLD analysis project Ga0206907, IMG submission 152951) | Enriched cells from forest soil in Barre Woods Harvard Forest LTER site, Petersham, Massachusetts, United States -... | ecosystem: Environmental > Terrestrial > Soil > Temperate forest >...
GCATCGTCTCACAGAGGATCGCTGTCAAACCTATGATCACCAATGCCGCCCAGACTTCCCGTCTAATCCATTTCGCAAAGAGAGCTTCCGGCCTGACTTGACGACTCTTCAATCGGGGAAGAACAACGTACCGGTTCACGGCTCCAAAAGCAATCAAAAGCAAAACAGCCAACACCTTTAACGACAAAATTTTTCCATACGCTGTGTTCCATAACGAAGAGATATTCGGCAGAGAGATCCAGGCGTTAAAAATGCCTCCGACGACCACAGCAAGAAGCGCGCCGCCCGCCAGTGTGGAGAATCGAGGGATAATTCTTGCCGGGGCATCGAGCGACATCGTCTCGAGATTGCTCCGAAAAGCTATCGCTAGTCCGAATAAACCACCTACCCACAGCCCCGCCGCAATCACGTGAACACTGTCCATGAGCACATGGACCGTGAAATCTCCGTGATCTGCCGCATGGCCCGTCAATGCAATAGTCACGCCAAGAGCTATGCCCAGAACTATTCTCAGCCATCTCAGCCCCACCCTATCGAAACCATCCATCAACAGCAACGCAATCACTAAAATTCCCCGAGCGATCCACACATGGCCGATATGCGTGATGAATAGCAGTGGATGGATGGCCGGAATAGCCTGCGACAAACTACCTGTCATATCAAAGGCTCGCCGGAGAAGATCAGCCGCTGTCGTCACGAGCAGACCAATGAGACAGGCCCTTGTCCAGTTTCTGAGACGATTAAAAACAACACGTGTCTCTGGAGTTAAGGACCCTAGAACTAAGCATTCCAATCCATGAATGCCGAGCACTGTCAGTGTAGTCAGGAAGATCAGTCCTTTTATAATGATGACCACTAGTTTCTTCCCTTGATCCAAAATGAGAAGTGCCCCATCGTTAAATGTCCATCCCGAGCCACCGCCTTCCACTCCACAAAGTATTCTCCAGTGGAGAGTCCGGGAAGCAAGTCGACGATCAGCATGTTCGGATCTTTTGCATCAATATAGGAATCCTTCTTATCCACCTGGACCTTATCCTTATTTTTGACCCGGATGACACTGAAGACCGGTTCCATTTCCCCGTCAAAAAGAATCGTGACCTGCCTGGGGATCATTGTCACCGTCGCTCCGACACGAGGCGCTGAGCGCACTGGAAATACATGCGCCCAAGAGCCCCCGGGTTGAAACAGCAATGCGGCGATGAGAATAGCTTTACGCATTATTTCGGTTGAGTCGGTCCTAATACGCCTCTGAAAGGTGTCCAAGTGAAGATTTTGGGCGCGATGTCATCGAGATAAAGATGGATTTGTCCGATTGCTCCCACACCTTTGCCGGATGCTGCATTGATCGGCACCTGCGCTTCCAACGCCAGTTGCATATATCGTCTGAACCAAATGACTCCCGGATTCGCCGTACCGGTGGTCTGGCCTTTCTGGTCGCCGTTCCAAGGCGTCGTCATGGGGAATTCGACCAACGGTATCATCCGACTGAGAGGCTGAGGAAGCCCCATGTCCTTAACGTTCGATTGGAGGTACTGCAGGCTATACTGGACTGTGAATCCCCAGATCGCATTCTTCGGGATTGTATTTCCTGTGTCTTGATCGATCGTGTGCGTCGGAAAAGATGTCCCCAAGACCCCGGTGAACGCGAACGGTTTCAAATATTTTACGCCGTCGGGCAGGTCGCCGAAGCCTTTACCAAAAAGCCAGGAGGGCGTGAAGCGGCTAAACTTGTCGGCAATCTGCACGTTGCCGGTGCCACCCATCTCCCAATCCAGCTTTAAGGAAGACACTACCTCATGATCCGGGCTTTTGAAGAATTGATATTGAACATTGGTGTCAATGTTATCGAACCCTTCTGAAGAACTTCCGTCTTCGCCTTTGAAGTCTTTGTAAGTCGTCGCAACGCCGATGCCCCAGTTGCGGCTGAGTCGTTTCGAAATATCCATACCGTAATCGGTCTCCCGCGTCGCGGGAGCAGTCTCCGTCGCAGGCGCTTTCAGCGTAGCTACCGTTAGCAGGGACATCTCATCCGCTACAAACGGGTCGTCAATCGTTAACGTCGCCGGCAGAAACCGTGCGCCGATAACCCCGTGCGCAAATGCATTCGAACTTAGGAACAAAAGACCCACCAAGCCATAGATTCTCTTTCCCATGGTATTCTCCTTTCAGGCAATAATAATTCTGATTCGTATTTTATTGGTGAAGCGACGTCAGGAAAGAAAAGGCGGGGGCTTGTCGAGCGGAGAGCGGTTAGCGAGATTGAATGACTGCTTTGCTTCTGCAGGAAATGATGAGTGTTCTGACTGAGAATCGATTAAAGAATTGGAAACGATCATCACGCGAAGGGCGGCGAGCGAAAATGGAGAAAGCGAAACCGCTGATGAGGCCGATCTTATGCCACAACTCCGGCCATCAACCATAGCGCAGGCGAGCTTTTTATGTTTGATCATCTTGCACATCTGGGGACAGCAACAAAACAACATCCCACAGGGATCTTGGGCCCGCTGGTAGGAGACAAATGACGCCGCCGCAGGCATTACGACACCTGAAAAAATTACAAAGGCCAGAAGCAGCGCTAGATATTTCATTTATTTTTGTACCAGCTCCGCGAAATCTTTGAGTTCCTTTTCGTTAACGTCGGAAATCACCCAGTAGGCCATGCCTCCGTGCGACCAGCGGATCAGATGGTATCCTTGCCGGCTCAGTGTTTTTTCCTTGAGTTCTTCTCCAGATTGGGCAGGCCAGATAAAAAGGTTAATCGGATGCAAGGCCCGGTGATAGACCAAAACAGCCACTGTCCGGCCCGCCAGATAATCGAGACGCCCTCCGGCCAAAGGAAAACCTTGATCGGAAAAATCTCTCACGGTCGGCGTAAAATCGATGCGGCCGTTGAACCAGGGCTTCACGACATGCTGATTTGACGTCACGATATCGATCAGATGGTTGGTAATGAGAGAGCGCACGTGGCTCGACGTCACTTCCTGGCTGAGTCGATCATCCGGCGAGGGACCCAGAAGGCGCGGTCCTACGCCAATCATCACCACGACCACGGCAGCCGCCGACATCACCCCCGTAAACCAGCCGGTCCAGTTCCAACCTAATTTGGTGGTTGGCGCAGCCGAGTCCTTTTCCGAAGTCGCTCCTGCGGCGCGGCGAAGCGCCCGACGGACATCTTGCTCCAGTTTGATCGGAGTTTCGAAATAAAGAGGGGCAGCTTTGATCGCGACTTGAAGCGAGCGCCGTTCGGTATAGGCGTGGGTACACGACGAACATTCCTTCAAATGCTGTTCGATCTCAAGCTGGCGCACAAGGTCCAGCTCGTGATCGATGTAGCTGTCGACAAAATTGAGGACTTCTTTACAGGTCATGTTTCGTCTCCCCGTCCTGATGTGGCTGTAAAATTCTTTGAAGCCGCGTTCGGGCTCGTGCCAGGCGCGACATGACGGTGCCAATCGGCAGTTCCGTCACGCCGCATATCTCTTGATACGATAATCCTTCTAATTCGCGCAGGACCAGAACTTCGCGGAATTCCAAGGGGATTTCTTCAAGCGCTTTGCGTAAAACTTCCTGACTTGCACTCTGTACAGCCGCCTGTTCAGGGTTTGCCGCCGGATCCTCCGTGTCGTGAAGGTCCAAGTCAAATGAAGTGGAAAACTCATGGGAACGATTTTTGCGTAACCAGGTATAGCAGGTGTTACGGACAATCGCCAAAAGCCAGGACCGAGCATCGCCGCCGTGATATCCCTTAAAGAAGGTGAAGGCCCGAACCATGGCCTCTTGCGTCACGTCACTGGCATCCTGTTCCTGGCGTGTCAGCCAGCGCGCGAGGTTGTAGGCCACCGCCATGTGGGGCAGCATGATGTCCTCGAATCGCGCGAGTCGTTCGGAATCGGTCAAAGGAGCCTTGCGAGGGAACCGAGAATCATGAGAATGTTTCATCATAATAATCCCAGGCTCCTGTTGCCAAGCGACCGAATCACTTCTGCGGGATGCCTTCAATGTCCAGTTCAAGTTCCACCTCATTGCCGATAAGGACGCCACCGCCCTCAACGGCTTGATTCCATTCCACTCCATAGTCCCGCCGGTCCAGTTTCCCAGTTGCTGAAAATGCGGCGTGCGTGCCGCCCCAGGGATCCTTGGCCACGCCGCCTACCTCCAGATCCAGCACAACCGGTTTTGTAACGCCATGCATCGTCAGATCGCCATGAAGCTTGGCATGGTTTCCCTGAATATCGGTCACACCCGTAGACTTAAAAGTAAGTGTGGGGTACTTCTCTACTTCAAAGAAGTCTTCCGACCGTAAATGGGTATCCCGCTTGGCGCTCTGAGTATTGATGCTGGCGGCTTCGATGGTCGCCGACGTCTTCCAACTGGCGGGCTTATCTGCGTCATAGTCCACAGTTCCTTGAAAACGATCGAAATGACCTGTCACCTTTCCAATTAAATGATGAATATGAAATGTCACCGCGCTATGTTCGGAATCAATTTTGTACGTCGCCGCCCCGGCCTGGACCCGAACACCCGTAAGAAGCACAAGAAGCAGAGTTGATTTTTTCATGAGGACCTTCTATTTTGCATCCTTATTAATAGGGTCTAGAGAGCCTCCGGCCGCCATACAAGACTTCTTCGGCATAGAAAGCCACCCCTTCCCTTTGCAGGCGTTCGACCCGCCGCAGCCATTACCATCGGTTTTGCTGCCGCATTCGCCTTTTCCTTGACAAGCGTTTAAACCGTAACAAGGGACCACTACCATTTTCTGAGGAGTTGATTGGGAATCCTGGTCTGCTCTTACTACATCTATCGTTGTCCCTGCTAGAACGCCTGCCATCGCCGCTCCTAATAACATCCGATCTATTGAACGCATTACAGCCTCCTTAATAATCATTTGTGAGCCCTTACAACAGATAAGACTCCATCAAGGCCTCGTTTATTCCCGACTTTTTTGTATGGATGCGGGAATATTTTGGAAGAGTAACGAGTCTTATTCGGTGAAGGGCACAAAAAAAGAAGGAAACATAACCAAGGAGGTCACAATGAAGGAATCAAATAAGCATTTGCTGGGAGCGGCGGTAGCCGGCATTCTCGGCGCCAGTCTCTTGTCTATAACGGCTAGAGCCGCGGACAACGGCCCGGACCGGTGGAAAGATAGCGACTCGGTGAAGTGTTACGGAGTTAATAAATGCGCCGGGCAAGGTGCTTGTAAAGGCAAAGCGCACGGTTGCGGCGGCATGGTGAACGGCAAAGAGAAAGCGTGCGGAGGTTCTTTTGACCAGGGGGGTAACTCGTGCAAAGGAGCCGGCTTCCTCCGGGTGTCCAAATCCGTCTGCGAGCACCTGGAAGGTGGATCGCTGGAGCCTATCGCAGGCAAAACCAAAATGGGCGGAGACGCGACGAAAGACGACGATGACGACGACAAAAAGCACAGCTAATTAAGGAGAATGCCAATGATGACGACCAAAAGTGATTTTAACCGTGTACTGCCTCCGAGGCCGGATTTAGGCGTAGGAGTGGGCCTGCGTTCCAATCATTATGGCGCCATCTTAAGCCAACGTCCCGCGATTCCCTGGTTTGAAGTCATTTCTGAGAATTTTATGACGCTCAGAAAGACGGACCCGGAATCGCGGGGCCTTCCTGGCGGGCGACCCAGGGAAATACTCGATCTCATCCGAAAGGACTACCCGATTATGCTCCATGGCGTTTCTCTGAACATCGGGTCGACCGATCCACTGCGGTTGGATTATTTAAAGAAGTTAAAGCTTCTGGCGGAAGAGACGCAGCCCCTTTGGGTCTCCGATCATCTATGCTGGACCGGGGTCGAAGGGGAAAATCTTCACGATCTTCTTCCGATCCCTTATACCGAGGAAGCGCTGGCACACGTTGTTGAACGCGTCAAACAGGTCCAGGATTTTCTGGGACGGCGTATTTTGCTCGAGAACGTTTCGAGTTATGTGTCTTACAAACACTCGGAAATGCCGGAATGGGAATTCGTTGCTGAGTTAGCTCGCCGCGCCGATTGCGGCATCCTATTGGATGTCAACAATGTCTTCGTCAGCGCCACCAATCACGGATTTGACCCGAAAAAATATCTGGACGGTATTCCAGTGGACAGGGTGCGCCAGATGCATCTTGCCGGTTATTCGGAACAAGATACCGGATTCTTGATTGACACACATGACCACCCGGTCACCTCGTCGGTGTGGGGTCTCTACCGGGAATCCGTAAAGCGATTTGGGGCCGTCCCCGCATTAATTGAATGGGACGATAAAATTCCGCCGTTTGAAGTTTTGGAACAAGAAGCGAAAAAAGCTGAAGAGATTCGGGAGGAAATCCTTGGAACAAAAGTCGCCTAATTTAGCTGAAGTCCAGCGCTGGATGCGATGGGTGATTACGGAGCCGCGAGGTATCCATGAAGCTTTGGCCCATCCATGGACCTTGGACGCCTCTTTGGCCAAGCGCTATAAAGAACCTAAGCGGCAGTTTGAAATCATCGAAGAAGCCGCGCCGCTTTCAAAGCAGGATCGGCTGAACGTCTATGCCAATGCGTACTTTTATCGCCTGCTGGAATCGTTGGGTGTTGATTATGCGACCGTCCGTCGCGTTGTAGGAGACGAAAACTTTCATGATCTGATCGCGCATTTTCTCATGCGGTATCCCTCCAATTCTCCTAATATCGGAGATGTCGGAGAAACATTCCCGGCGTTTATCAACGGCCATCCGCTTTCGGCGCAATTTCCTTTTCTTCATGAGCTTGCGGTTCTTGAAAGAGCGATTATGGAATGTCTTTTTACCCATCATTTACCCGCTTTGGATGTGAGTTCTTTCCAGACAAAATCCGAAGAGGATTGGGCCATAGCCCGTTTTGTTCTGGATCCGACAGTTCGTCTTATGAGCGCCCAATGGCCCGTCGATTTGCTCTGGAAACGGCGAGAGCAATCCGAACCCTTGGAATTGCCCGCCCTTATGGAATCTACTCCAAGGAACCTCCTGCTGTATCGAGATGATAGCTGGGTCAACGTGTCTGTGATAGACGTTCATTCCTGGATGGCGCTCCGCATGCTGCAGGACGGCCTCCCTCTGGGAGCCGTTTGTGAAGCGTTATCTAAACAATGGGACGAGCGTACCGAACCGCTGCCTGTGATGGAATGGTTTTCCTCCTGGGTCGCCGCCGGTCTTGTAAGAAATATTCTTTGGAATGATTGAAAAGGAGAACGTCGATGAAAGAAATAATCGCGATGATGCATCACATGAGCCAACCGGAGTATGTCCATGTTCTCTTGAACCCTATGCCGCTTTACGGGATGGCTGCGGGGGCTTTCCTTCTGGTCTGGTCGCGCCTGCGCCATCCCGAAGAATTTCCGGAAGGAGTTTTGATCTGGATCATCCTCGTGGCCATGATCACTGCTCTCGCGGTCTATTTTGGAGAAAAAGGGTTGGAAAATGTCGGGGTCATCGCAGACGCTCACGGCAACCGTTGGCTGGCACGTCACAAGGAACGGGCGGAAACCCTCATGTATATTTTCTATCTCACTGGATTTAGCGCCCTCAGCGCCCTTTTCGCGCAGCGAAGCAAACCCCTTGTGGCGCTGCGCCTGGTTTGGGTCACGTTGCTTCTGACGTTTGCTTCCATCGGAGCGGCTTCATGGATCAGCCACGCCGGCGGCCAGATCATACATGCGGAATTCCGTTAAATTCCGAGGCATCGTCCTGGCAGTCGCATTGAGCGGCATTCTTCAGTATGTTTACGCGGAAGATCCAAAACCCCTCAAAGTAGCCGGCGGGGAAATCGAGATTCATTTTCAGGAGGGTTCGCCGTTCGACCTTCCGCGCGAAGCCTTCGTTCACTGGGTTCATATGGCAGCCGAAGCGGTTACGGCTTATTACGGCCAATACCCTGTGCCGCATGTCGATATCGAAATTATCCCTGACCAGGGTCACGGCGTTCACGATGGAACGGCCTACGCGCATGACGGTGGCTTGATTACCGTTTCGGTGGGACGCAACACCTCGCAGTCTGAGTTGGATGACGATTGGGTGATGACCCACGAGATGGTGCACCTGGCATTCCCAAGCGGATCGTAGTGGAAATAGGTTTTTCAGTATCGGACGACACGCCCAGACTTTTGGGAAGGTCTGACATTTTCAATCACTTTATCGTCACTTTTTGGGAATCTCGCCGCAAGATTCTTTTCACTCAAGAACCCGCTCGAGAAGTGAAGTTAGAATCATGAAGAAGACCAAGCCTTACAAAATTAAAATCGGAAAGCACGCGAAGAAATTTTTAGATGATTTAACTCTCGATGAACGGCGTGAAGTCATGAAGGAATTTATTAGTGCTGTACAGAACCAATCATTCATTGAAAAATCGAAGCCGGTCGATATACCAACAACTCCTGGAAGCACTTAAAGAAACTGAAAGCCTATAGGGTGTTCTACTTGTTTGCCCCAACAACAAGCTCAGAGGGGCCTAGAGAAAACAATGGGACTTTTGGGCTCTCGCCTTATAGACGTTAGACATCTAAAGTTATTTGCTGATCGAGAATATCGGCCAAAACGAGCCTACACCCAAGGGATCAACATCTTCCGAGAAGCTACAAAATATATTCAAACAGTTCACATTTGGATTTCCATCTTTCGCCATGGTGGTCCTCGGAGGATTTAGTATGACTTACGCTGTGATGCCGATCGGTTTGTGCCGGAGCGAAGCGACGCTGGCTATGAATTTAATTCAATGCATTCCTTTTTGAAAGTTTAAGGAAATCAGACTGTGGCTGAAACTGAACTTCGACATTTTCTATGTTGTCCAAATTTTTTAGAAGATCGATCGGAAGGAAACGGCTATCGCCGTCGTCGCAGGCTTTCCCATTCGCCATGCAGCCAATCATAAATGCGCTCACCCCAAACAGTATGCCACAAATGATGCAAGGTCGCTCGGTCCAATTGGGATAGTTGTTCAACCGTCTGAATTCCAAAGTGCGTCAAATGTTTTTCAGTTCGATATCCCACACCCGGCAAATCAGACAGCTGCATCGAGTAAAGCGAATGGGGGAGATCTTCTCCGCGAAGGAGAGTAAGACCATCAGGCTTTTGCATGTCACTTGCCAGCTTTGCCAAATAACGATTAGGCGCGAGTCCGATAGAGGCGATGGCCTTGGATTCTTCGCGTTGGCTTCCACTCAGACGACAGGCCATTTCATCAATCGATCTGATCACATCAACCGGGATGCAACTCTCGACGGTTTTGCGAATTTCCAAATGATTGCGCACATACACTTCATGGCGAGCTTCGAGAAAGACAATGGAGGGACATAACTCGAGAGCTTCGCGCACCAAGGTTCCCGTTTTGACGCCGCGTAGGCCTTGACTTCATAGCTAGCAGCTAGACAACACGTCGTCTCCGCTTCCACCGGAACAACTGCCACCGGCCGTCCACGCAGCGCTGGATATTCTTGCTGCTCGACGGAAGCAAAGTAGGAATTCAAATCCAAAAAAAGCCAACGTAAGGGATGGGTCATCGGCGAAGTTATCGGATTCTGAGAGGCGCCGCTCGGTGCAACGTGTAGACTTTGAGCGGAAGATCGTGCGGTACAATGGGATGATCCGGATCATCGAGCAGCACATTAAAGGTGTAAAGTCCAATTCCCATTTCGTGAAGATTCGGGCCTTTCACGTGCGAAGATATTCCGTTCGAGGTCATCTCCTGCCCATTGACACGCGTGCTGTCACTTGTATCGATCGCCCCCGTCGTTGGATTGATGCGGGCGAGCGTCCAGCTTACCGCTTGGCGCAATTGGTCGACTTTGGGGGCCGAGGTGATGCCTTCCAGGTTCAGCAATTCCGTTAAATACCAGATGGTAACTACCTGATAGCTCACATCGCCACCCGTGGTCTCCAAAAAGGCACCGTCTGTAGCCTCTTTGGCAAAGGTCAGATCAATAAAATCATTGCCGATTTTTACGTAATCCAGATTTTTTAGCAGAAGCCCGCTGTAGATAAAAAACGCTGCGTCCAGCGCGAGACGGTTGGGTGAACGGGCATCGATTCCTTTCAGGCTATCCAGGTTGGACACCATTACTCCCCGTGAATTCGTTTGTGTGCCATGCACAATATAGTCTAGCGATTGGTTCAGCTTCGGCAGGACCGCATCGATTCTTGCTTGATAATTCGCGCCCAGCGGAGAGATCTCCAAGGCCAACAGCCCTTGGCTTAGCCGTGCTTGCGCAAAAGCAATCTCGTTGGCCTGAGCACCGAGGGAGTGTTGGTTGGTGTGACTTTCAAACGATCCATCAGGAAGCTGACGCGCATAGAGAGCATCGATCGCAGGCCAGAATGCGTCGACCCCAGCCGAATCTCCCTTCAAAGAGAGATGATGAAACAGAAAGGTGCTGCGCTGAGAGCCTGGATCGAACTGCGGTTTGGTCTTGTTTGCTCCGAGCATTCCGTTGGCGCCCGGCAAACCCGCCAGAATATCTTTGTAGGGAAACGGCCAGGTCGAACGGTAAATCGACATCTCTTTTTTGAGTTGAGTTTGCCAAACCGAATCCGGGAGGATCGCACCGACGCGGTCTATTGTGCTTGGGCTCTGCGTATCGGTTAAGACAATTCTTGAAGAAACCGTGAGGAGAAAAACCACAACCATAATCCAAACGATCCCTTCCCTTATCCTCAAAGGATTGCTGAAGCGGATGAAGTTCATAATTAGCGTGTACAAGTATCTCATTATACGTACTCACCTTTCATCTTCGATGCGACATCGATTCTTCAACTTGGATACTGGCTCATTATTCTGATTTTGTGAATGAAGTCAATCATAGCGCGCTTGCACTCCCGCGCTCTGTTGCAACTTCTCGATCCATGGTTTGATCGTTTCCTTTTGGTTCGCCAACGTCACCACACCAACCTCGCCTCTCCCGTTGCTGGGATAGGAACACTTGACTTTCTCTTTACCGCGTCAATTCCAACCTTGATATAGTTGCCGTACTTTCATTTGGACTCCATTAAACCCATAAGTTACAATCATTGCTCCTCGTACAATTTTTCGCCCGCTAAGCTCAGTTGGCTAGACAAGCGATTCCTCAATTTCTTATAGTGCGCTAGTCCCGCAGGTCGTAGGCGGGAGTACTTCCTTGACATGTTGTTCACGCCTAATAGGATCTAGTAGGTTCTCGTCGGAAAACCCGCCTTCGCGTTTGGATCAAATAGGATCAATTATGATCTCGACTTGGAGAAAAGTTGGAGAAACTAACATCTTCCAAAATTCGATATAGGCATTTTGGGTTTACGCGCGAAATCAAACATCTGAGGCTACTCTTTTCTAAAATCCTCGATACACTTCCCAAATAGAGGCAAATTGCGCCTTATTAATTCCTGAAAATGCTCATACTGCTCGCCTATCGGAATTAAGCTATCCTTGAGACTGCGTTAATTCATGTAAATAATTCCGACGATATTTAAAGGGCCTTGGGTCTTTGGGGCAACGATCTTTTGGCCTAGGAAAAATGCAAAAAACGCTTATATATATTGAAGGAGAGCATGCACGGAACGGAGGTGTCTGCTTCCAACTCGTATGGATAACCGCTCTCATCGATTCGCTTCACTACTTCTGATTTTCTACCTTGTTGTCGATGCTGTTTTACCTATCCACGCTTCGTGTTCTTTCTTCAATGATCAACGACATCTATTTTCCGCAGGAAACCCACCATCGGAAATTCCTGGTTATTTTCAGGAGCAAGCACTTGAGACACGATCATGCCTGACACCCCATCTCGGTCTTAATGCGCATCCCACGGTCAAACTATTTGAAAATTTTAAGAGTTGGATAAAGTTTTATTATTACAGCGTACTGATTGCTCCATCAAACGAGCAAGAGGATTCATTTGCGGAAGATTTCGGCAGTAAAAAGCATACGCATAAACGGGGATGGCACCGTCCTTATCGAGAAGCTGGCGCTCGATTAATTCGCAGGGTCGAGAAAAGATATGGAAGACGTTGGTCTATTAACATACATGGTCTATGGAATATTCCCGCTTATCCATTAGGCGCCCCATTGACACAAGATCAAGAGAAACGTTACGAAATTTCTGTAGCAGGTATCGGACACAATGTAATTCAATTGAATGTTCCGAAGCCGGTTCATGATTTCGCTCAGCTTCTCTCATCGGACGGCATTGAGCTCTCGAATTCGGTTGATCCCCAGATGATTATGCAAGCTGTTATTGCAGGGGAAGGACATGATTGCCATTTAAATCCCTCTTTTTTTATATGGACTCTAAGACATTACGCCGAATTAGATTCGCGCTTGAATGATCGAGAACAAAACATTTTGGAATTTGCGATGTTTCATAGTCTTTATTGGGTAGCCCATTTTGATTCACGGTTCGATGCTTTGAGTTTCCAGAAGAATGGTGATGCAGTGCTCGAAGCCTGGTGGTATTTACAAGTTCATATTCTTGCGGCTTCTGCCGCATCACATGGCGATACATTCTTTGATCGGAAGCATCGCGCTCTCCTTATGCAATATGCTCGATTAATTCAAACCAGAACACTAACCGCTTATTACGAAGGCTGGTGTCGAACCGACCCTAAACAATATTTTATGGGTCGCTTGGACATGTTAGCCCAACAGCACCCAGAAATAGGTATTTATATTGACCGTACACGCCAGCAATGGTCTTCTGCGAAAAGCCGAAACCTTCTTCCTGAAAGGGTATATCTAACCGATCACGATGTGGATCTACACAACAAAGCCTTTCCTCTTCGCCCGAGATCTCTTTCTTTGGCCGAACAGGAAAAATCTGGAAAGATGAAAGAATGGATTACACTCAAACTAAACGAGCTAGTCCAAGCGATGGGTGCGAACGGAGACGTCGTCAAAACATTGGCCTGGGAGACCCCGCTCACTTATATTACGCAAGAGCTTGTTTCCGAAAGCGAGCGACTTATCATTTATGCGTATGACTTCTTTACTGGAGATTTAGAAAGGAAAAAAGAAGAAGATAATGACGACAAGGGCGACCCTGATCCTTTAGCGGTGATCTTTCCAGAGTTGCTTTATAAGGAGTGGAATTTCCAATTGCAGTTTCTTCGGGAAATGGCGTATGAAAGAGACTTCCGGACGTGGGTGTTTACCAGCTCAATTGATTGGATCGAGCCACTACACCAGTGGGCGCACGATCAAGGAGCCTCAACACCTTTACATGAATATATCAGCCGTTTGCAATCCTATTTAGACCCGAATCCGCCTCGGGCAGAGAAGCCTGTAACCAATATCGGTACTCTTAAGCAAATACTGCAGCTTCCAGACGCGCCATCCCAGGGCCCACCCGAGATAGTTCTGCAATGTCTTGATTTTTGGGTGCGTGTAGAACAAATAGCGCGAATGGCTAAAACGCGCGTATTACTCATGACAGATCTTGATGATTACGACAAAAAGCGCAACAGCGATGCATACCGTCAAATGCAAGTCCTATTGGACGGAAACGAAAAAATGATTCTCATAGGCAAGGAATTTTATGATCATTCCCTTAAAGTTAAGGATCGGAAACATGTTGGAATTCTTCATTTAAAGACCCAAGAGACTTATAGTAACGAAGAAAGATTATTTATCCCCGAGATATTTCAATTCGCGAGCTACGTTATTGGCAAAGCAAAAGGTTGGCCGGATCTATTACATCATGCCGCTGTACCTCTAAAAGGAAATACCGACCTTGAGAAATTTTTTGAGAGAAGTGAACCTCAACCTTTTGATTTTGATTGGAGATCTGTACTCGATCGTTTTAATAGCTTAAAAAACCGATTTGATTCCTTGGTATTTTCATCGATTGAAGAAGACAGCGATAGCAAAAAGAAGGGGCCCAATTATTCTTCGCGATTGCGGGAATTTCTCCCTCCAGATGGTGAGGGGCCCGTACCAATATTCTTAGGTCCTCCACACGAATCACGTCCTGAACTTCATGCTCTCGCCAAGTCTGCCTGATCTCAATGCAGAACGATTTTTTAAGGCTGCATAATCACTTCTTAATGATTTCCCTAAAAAGTCAGCATCGTGTCAGAAAAAAGTTAGGCCTGTCCACCGGTAGGCAGGTTCGTCGACTTTCCTAAAAAGTATTACAGCAGACCAAAACTGAATCGATCGGGGATGACAACTCTATCAGAACTCAGTACAATGTCGTTTCGTAAGAGTGCTAATTTTGGTTTTCAATACTGCGTACTTCCTGGCACAACGATAAAAAGGGCTAAGAAGCCGGAAGATCTAATTAGATCACACTAGATGCAGTCAGTAAAATGCTTTTGACTTGGATAAAAAATTGGAGAAAACGTCAAAAATATTGTTAGCACTCTTGCATAATTCGGATTGAAAAATAAACACTTTCGCCCGGTTAGCTCCCCGCCACTACGGCTTAGGCGGGCCCGCCAACGGTTTAGTGGCGGGAGTTGGTTAGAGTACTTCCTTGACATGGAAGGGGTCACAGGTTCTCCGCCATTACGGCTTTGGCGGACCCGCCAACGACTCAGTGGCGGGGAGTCCAGTCCTGTACCGGTCACCATCAGCACAGTCTCATACCTAAGATTCAATTTCTTCGTCGGTTTTCCAGTTGCTATAATTTTTTTATGAAATCTTGCAGACTTCTTTTCTTCCTCGCTTGTTGCGTCCCCCTTGCAGCGCACGCAGTTGACGATACCTACGCGGGTCCTGAAAAAGGTTTTTTATTTATACATGGCGGCGGCAAGGTCACTGAAGAAGAAAAAAAACGTTTCGTGGAACTTGCAGGCGGGTCGACTGCCAATGTCGTGCTCATTACAACAGCCATGCCTGAAAAAGAAGTGACAGATCAAGGATATAAAAAAGGGCAAGGAAGAGGATGGGCAAAATTGTGGGGAATAAATAAGGTCACGATGCTGGATATCAGGGACAAAGAGCATGCGAATTCACAATCCATCTCTGACATTTTCCGAAAAGCCACAGGTGTTTGGATTATGGGTGGGCGGCAGTGGCGTTTAGTAGATGCCTATCTTGGTACCTCTGTTGAACGAGAAATCAAAGCTCTCATACAACGAGGTGGTGTTGTTGGAGGCAGTTCTGCAGGAGCAACCATTCAAGGATCATATCTGGTCCGCGGGTCGTCGGGAACAGAGTCTAATCCAAACGGTAATAGGAATATCATGATGGCGCCAGGATATGAAACAGGTTTTGGTTTACTTCCGAATTCTGCTATAGATCAGCATATCAATACGCGTCATCGTGAGCATGATTTGGATTCGGTTATCAACGTCCATCCTGAGTTACTTGGAATTGGGATCGATGAAGGTGCAGCTATCATCGTGCATGGCGATTTCTTTTCGGTGATGGGCGGAAGTGTCATCATTCACAAGAAAAATAAAAATGGCAGTATTGGCAACGAAACCCTTACTTCGGGCCAAATATTTAATCTCAAAACCAGAAAACGAAATTCTTCTGCAAAGAATTTTATCAGAGGCTCAGCCGTAAATATCAAATCACTGAAAGACTGTAGTATTGATCTCTATTCAAAAATACCAATTATCTATATCGGAGAAATTTCTACTAATCGATTCTATTGCGCAAATTCTGATTTACCAAAAGGTAATTAGATGAAGTACTCCATTTATTCATCAATCTTCGTCGTTGTCGTAGGAGCTCACGTTCTTCCTTTGTTAGCAGCAGATATTACAAAGGGAGACACTGCCCGCTGGCTTATCGTTCCCGGTGTAAGTGTAGGTTCCATCACTCAATTATCAACACTAGAAGATTTAAAAAATAAATTTGGAGCGCAAAACGTGAAGGAAACGATGTGTGTGGAACCTGAAGAGGTGAGGATTCCTTGCGTCGAAATTGAGGAAGATGGAAAAGTTTCTCTGGAATTGTACGGAGGGGAAAATGAAAAACACCAACCGATCCAATGGCCGCTCAAATCAGCGCACATTCTATCGACTCGCTGGCATACGGCAGAAGGAGTTCATCTCGGCTCGACGGCTGAAGAGCTTGCACATATAAATGGGGGGCCATTTCTTTATGACGTACCCCACCCTGAAACGGACGAGATATCCATTATTATGTCGTGGCAAAAAGGACGCTTGGAGAAATATGCCAATGCAATGACTATTCAACTGTCTGGGTTTCAAAATATTACATCAACGACCTCTTATTACACCACTCAAGGATTGTCGTCATTGGCTGATCGAGGTTTCTGTATTGCATCTTCCCAAGGGATTGATTGGAAGACCTATGGGGACACCGTTCAAGCTCTCTACATTAGTTTGGAAAAGAAACCTCAGACGACTACATCGGAGATCAATGAACAATATGTATTGCAAAACAAATGTAAAGGGGAAGTCACTGCTGGTATGCCCGTTGGATTAAGCACTAGTCCTGAAACAACAGACGCTCTTTATGAAGCCCCGAACACGCCAAACTCCACTCCTCCCAAAAGCATTCAGAGAGTTGAGGCTTCAAATCATCAAGCTATTGATACTCCAAAAACTTCTAAGTTATCAATCAATCCCACCCAGGTACGAGTGATTTCTGCCCAATCCCATGTTCCTGCGGCGTGCCCTGCCATTGTGTCTTTTACTTTCCGTATTCACGTCGACGCTCCGGGAATAATTTATTATCGGTTTGTTCGCAATGATCACGGCCAAAATCAGTATCAATCTCTCTCGTTTGATCAATCAGGCCAAGAAAAAGAGGTCACGACCGAGTGGCATTTGCCCGTCTCCTATGAAGGATGGGAGGCCGTTCAATTCCAGGGTGCAAACACCTATGATCCCAAAACGGCACCCTTCCGATTGAGTTGTTCACAACCAAGTTCCTTTTAACGACTCTCCTTATTACGAATGTGGCTTATGCGCATGCAGCTACTTTAAAACTTGTGTCTATACGGAAGGAATTTGAGTGGGGAGAAACTCTGCGATCTGTCGAGCTACATTATCGAAATCGTTAAAATCGAATATCCTGCTCGAGGCCATGCGCTGTGCAGGCGTGTTGCCTTAGATATATCGATTACTCGTTGGTTGTACAGCCTCTCGTACTTTTTCGACCAGAACGTCCAGATCGAAGGGTTTTAACAGAACATCAAAGTCTTGTGATGAAAATAGTTTTCCTCGCTCCTCTTCTCGGCAGCCGGTGACAATCAGGACGGGAATTCTTGCCGCCACTTCACTTTTTTGTAGACGGACGCACATGTCTTGACCGCTGAGCCCTGGCATTTTGAGATCCATTAAGATGAGATCTGGTTTGTAGCGGTGAATGATTAAAAGCGTATTTTCTCCACTGAGGCTAACCATGACACGAAAGCCATTCTTCGTTAAGGTGCGTCCAAAAAGCTGCAACATACTGGGTTCATCATCTACGCAAACAATGAGAGGCTCTTTAGAAATCGAGCCATAAACGACTTCCACGCGTCTAAGATAATCGCAGTGGCCTCTCAGCCCATTTTGGATTTCTATAACATTTCGTTGTATCGCCGCTAATTCGATCGATGCGGCGATTTTAGAGAGGCCTGTAAAACCGTATCCTCCACCAACCCCTTTTATCGTGTGCCCCATGATTCTTATTTTTTCATAATCCGAATGTTCAAAGGCCTCCTGCAATATTTTGATCTCCTCGCGTCTGTGTTGAAGGAAGGTGTCGATGAGCGGCTGAAGCTCAGGATCTACAGAGACCTTAATCGGATCTTTCTGTTCGTCAGGCCGCAAGGGAATCCCTCTTTGCATACTGGCTAAGAACTTCCAGGAGGATCGTCTTTTTTATCGGCTTTGTCATGTGACCCGTACAACCTGCTTGCAAGCTTTTTTTAATTTCTTCTTTAAGTGCACAGGCGGTCAACGCAATAATCGGTGTTGGCTTTTGCGTTTTTTTATTCAAGGTTTCCCATCGACGAATCGCTCGTGTAGCGGCATAGCCGTCCATGACCGGCATTTGCATGTCCATAAAGATTAAATCATACGAAGCCGTGCTGGCTTTCCTGACCGCGATTTCTCCATTGTCAGCCAGGTCTACGATATGCTGGGTTTTTTGGAGGTAAGCAAGTATAAGTGTTTGATTGTCTAATGAGTCTTCTACCAATAGAATACGCAGCGGACGTCCAATTCCATTTGCTATGCCCCGATCGATCATATGCGAGCGGAGATATTTCATTTCAAATTCGCTTGGACCTTGCACATGAAAATTAGGAGCGGCCATAATGGAGGGCGCTTCTTTTGGCGTTTCAAAAGGAATCGTGAAAAGGAAGCGAGTTCCTTTGCCTAGCTCGCTGGTCACTTCGATGTGCCCGCTCATTAATTCCACAAGTTTCTTGGAGATGGTTAGACCTAAACCCGTCCCTCCATATTTACGAGTAATTGAGGAATCGCCCTGCACAAAACTTTCAAAAATGACATTTAACTGATCAGGCGCAATACCAATGCCGGTATCGACCACTGAGAATTGTAAGCGGCAGTGAAAGTCTGTTCCGTATCGGATTTCATTTTGGATACGGAACAATACGTCTCCTCGTTCCGTAAATTTAATGGCGTTTCCAATCACATTGGTGATGACTTGACGTAAACGATGAGGGTCCCCGGACAAAAACGGCGGCACGTCAGGAGCGACATAGTACGCTAAATGGAGTCCTTTCTCATGAGCCCGTATCATCAATAGCTTGAGGGTATTTTCCACCAAATCGGCCAGATTAAAATCGATTTTCTCCAAGTGGAGAGCACCGGACTCCACTTTAGAGAGGTCGAGGATATCATTAATCAACATCAATAGATGGTCACCTGATTTTTGGAAAATATCGACATATTTTTTTTGAATGGGACTCAAGTTTGTTTCGGAAAGCAATTCCGCCATCCCCATAATCGAGTTCATTGGCGTACGGATCTCATGGCTCATGTTCGCCATGAATTCAGACTTGAGTCGGACCGACTCCAAAGCAATGTCTCTCGCCTGAGCCAACGCCGCTTCTGTCTTTTTGCGTTCGTTAATTTCACGTTGTAGCTGCGCGGTTATCCGAGTCAAGTCATTCATGCGTTGACGCTCTATGACATAGCGAAGAACCCGCTTGAGCAACATTTCGTCAAAATGACCTTTGACGAGGTAATCTTGGGCTCCCGCCTGGACGCATTGAACGCCTAGGGTTTCATCCATCAAGCCTGTTAAGACGACGATGGGAACTGCCAATGCAACCGCCTTTATCCGCTCCACTGTTTCCAGACCTTGAGCATCCCGCAGCGATAAATCCAGCAAGAGAATATCGAACGTAACCCTATTAAGCTGCTGACATGCTTGACTTAAGGAGTCGGCGCAAACCAGCTTGATCTCTAGCCCGGTTCTTTTCAACATCCTCTTTAACAGATCGGCATCTTCAGGATTATCCTCTACGCTTAAGACGTTGATGACCTCGTGTTTAAGGGGCGGGTTTTGATGCGGAGTTCCACTCATGATTGATCCTAGACTCAATAAAAAACGTATGCAAGGAAACAATACGCTAACAGCATCGTCAACATTCGTCTATTAACATCCGTTAACACTTAATTTCATTGATTCTCTACAACGGAAGGGACATGAAGCAATGATTCGATTCTAAAAGGCGGTCGTAATTTGCATTCGGTTCAGAGAAAATGAAAAGGACGCTGTGTTTAACTATTTCAGAATATTTATCTTTGGGACAATTATTCTAACGCCTGTCCATTCCTGCTTTGCCGCGGACATGAGTGTGCAACTCACGACCACCGACGGTTCGACGAAGCTTTCCATTAAAAATTCTGCGTCATCCGAAGTCGCTTCCGTGGATTCTCTTGGTAACGCAATTTTCAACCAGGTCACGCAAACTGGCAGTGGGGGCAGTTTCATTGCCAATCAAAACACGTTGCAATCGGGAGCCACGTTCAATATCTCAAGCGGAACAGCTACTAATTTCAACACAACCACATTAAAATTTGCCGATGGAACCACCCTCACAACGGCATCAGGAGTTGGAGGTGGCACAATTACAGGCGTAACTGCCGGTATCGGATTGTTGGGCGGTGGTACGTCAGGAAGCGTCATGTTGAACCTCGCTCCTGATTCAACCAACTATATTCAGAACACGACCGCGCTGCAGTCAGGCGCGACCTTCTATGTCTCTAGCGGTACCGCGACAAATTTCAATACAACCACATTAAAATTTGCTGATGGAACTACGCAAACCACCGCATCGGGGGGCGGAACGATTACCAGCGTTACAGCCGGAACAGGTTTGACAGGCGGCGGAAGTTCGGGTGCTGTAACATTAAACCTCGTTTCCAACTCGACCAACTATGTCCAGAACACGACGAGTCTGCAATCTGGTACTACGTTTTATGTCTCCAGTGGTACAGCAACAAACTTGAATACAACCACGCTGAAGTTTGCAGATGGAAGTACGCAAACTACAGCGTCACAAGGCGGCACTATTACAGGCGTAACAGCAGGTTATGGCATGAGTGGGGGTGGAACCTCGGGCGATGTGACCATTAACCTACAACCTAACACCACGTCTTATGTCCAGAATACATCCATAGTACAGCCTGGTACTACGTTTTATGTCTCCAGTGGTACAGCAACAAACTTGAATACAACCACATTAAAGTTTGCTGATGGATCTAGCCAAACGACCGCGGGAACCATCACGGGAGTGACTGCGGGAACAGGATTATCCGGAGGTGGTGCGTCCGGCAACGTCACACTGAATCTCGTTTCCAACTCGACAAACTACATTCAGAACACCAATTCGTTACAAGCTGGTTCGACGTTCTATGTATCCAGCGGAACAATTGCGAACGACTTGATTGTTGGAGGCATCATCAATGGTGATGGTTCAGGATTGACCACCTTGAATGCTTCAAACTTGGCTAGTGGAACCGTGCCCAATTCGGTCATCTCTGGGAGCTATAGCAACGACTTGACCCTCGACGGAAATCTTAGATTGGGCAGCGCAGGAAAAGCAGTGACCGTGTCTTCAAACGTGACTTTAGGAGGAGCCTCAAGTCTGACGAATGTTCCTGCTTTAACCGCCAGTCAATTTTTGAAGACGGATGCCAACAAAAACCTGGTATCAGGGACGTTGCAGGTCAGCGACATTCCATCAGGATCAAACAACTACATCCAGAATACGAGTTCATTGCAGTCCGGCACTACTTTTTACGTGTCCAGCGGAACCGTCGCCAATTTCAATACGAATACGTTGAAATTCACTGATGGGACGATTCAAACCACGGCGTCCCTGGGGGGAAGCCTCACTGGAGTGACGGCAGGTTATGGCATGAGTGGAGGAGGAACCTCTGGGAATGTAACCGTTAATTTGGTTTCAAACTCCACTAGTTATATCCAGACTTCATCGACGCTACAGTCAGGCGCGACCTTCTATGTCTCTAGCGGTACAGCAACAAACTTGAATACAACCACGCTGAAGTTTGCAGATGGAACTACGCAAACCACCGCATCGGGGGGCGGAACGATTACCAGCGTTACAGCCGGAACAGGTTTGACAGGCGGCGGAAGTTCGGGTGCTGTAACATTAAACCTCGTTTCCAACTCGACCAACTA